>Ga0213872_10000181_pt1 | contig 56542 bp, 48 predicted proteins | sample VelepicomBERX_R2_FD_160071 | JGI IMG/M metagenome (GOLD analysis project Ga0213872, IMG submission 160071) | Rhizosphere microbial communities from Vellozia epidendroides in rupestrian grasslands, the National Park of Serra do Cipo, Brazil - RX_R2 | ecosystem: Host-associated > Plants > Roots >... | reverse complement strand
CATGCCAAAAGGATAACCAGGCCAGTTTATTGCCTTTGCTCACGGTCCCCTTCAATTTTTTCCGGCCAGGTCGAAATCTGGTTTAAGCGCGGACAGCGTGTCAAAAGGAGCCAGTATTATGAACAAACTGAAAAAAATGATTGCCCGCCAAAAGCCTGAAACGATTTGGCAAATCGGCATGATGATCTCGTGGTTCGTGTTCTTCTACGGCTGCAACATGGCCTTGGCGGGCAGCAGCCATGACGCCGAACAAGCGGTCAACGCCGCCGCCACCCAAGTGCAAACGCAACATCAAAGCTAACGTTTTCCCTTGCATTCTCGTGCCGACCTGGCCAGTTGGCATGCCCTCGCAGTACCCCGAGTCGATTCAACTGCTGTTGCCGCGATCTCGCGTCAAGCCATTTCACAGGCATCGCGCGGCATTGCACCAAACACCCCTTAGTCCCCCTCCGCGATGGTCACCATCGCCGGCTGATAAGCGGCCTTGAATTCCGCCGGAAAACGCTTGGGCCGGCCACTGGAGAGCTCGATGCACACCAGCTCCCATTTGCCGCGCAACACCGTGCTCTGGTCGCTGAGGCGCACCAGCTGAAAGCAGCGGCAAGCGGACACGGCACTGTCTCCCGCGATCAACCACGTCCCCAGCAGCAGCGGCTCGCCCTCGGCGGTGGGCAGCAGATAGTTGTATTCGCCGCGCCGGATGGCCATGCCGCGGTCCAGCCGCCGGTAGTCGTCAACGCCCAAACCCAGCGCCATCGAATGCGCCCAGCCGGCTTGTTCACACCAACGCACGTAGACGGCATTGTTGGTGTGGCCGAGGCCGTCGATATCCTCGGTCTGCGGCGACAGGGCGAGCGTGAAAGGGTTGGGGAAATCCCAGTGGATCGTGCTTTCTGACATGGTATGGATAGGGAGAGGGAACTAGTCAGCGGACATTTTCTCCTGAAACCCCTTACCCGGCGAGCATTTCAGCATGGCAAGGCACAAAAAAAGGAAGCTGAACACGATTTTCAGCTTCCTTTTTGACCATAGGCGAAGGCGATGCCGCCTTCACCCGAGCCTCGTTAGGCCTTGGGCGGCGTGCCTTCCGCATGCGATACCACCGCGTCGATCTGGATCAACGCGCCCTTCGGCAAAGCCGCTACGCCCACGGTACGGCGCGCCGGCACGTAGCTGGGGAAGAAGGTCGCGTAAACGTCGTCCACGGCAGCCATATCGTCGATGTTCTTGAGGAACACGTTAACCTTCACCACATCGTCCATCTCGTGGCCGATGCTTTCCACAATCGCCTTGATGTGGCTGAGGCACTGCCCCGCTTGCTCTTTGACGCCGCCGGCAACCAGTTCGCCGGTTTGAGCGTCAACCGGCAATTGCGCCGAGATATGGTTGTAGTGCGAGAAAGCCACCGTTTGCGTCGACAGCGCGCACTTGGGCGCATTCACCGTGTTGTTGGCCTTGATGACGATACCGTGGCGGTCTTCAACGGCTTGCGGCGGGGTGCCGTCGCCGTGCGACACAACGGCTTCGATTTGCACCAAAGCATCCATCGGCAATGCGGCGGCGGCCACGACAGTGCGTGCCGGCACATAAGCGACGGCGCGGGCAATGGCCGAATCCGGGAAGAAAGTCGAATAAACTTCGTTAACGGCGTCAATATCCGAGAAGTTTTTCAGGAAGATATTAATCTTGACGATATCGTCAAAAGGAACGTCGATACCTTCCAAAATCGCCTTGATATTCTTGAAGCACTGACCGGCTTGCGCTTTTACGTCGCCAGCGACCAATTTTCCCGATTTCGGATCGATAGGCAATTGAGCCGAAATATTATTGTAGTGAGAAAAAGCCACGGTTTGCGTCGACAGCGAATTTTGCGGCGCATTTTCCGTGTTGCGTGCCAGCTTAACCAAATCGCCAGCCTGCGGCGCATTGGGAATGGTGCCTTCGCCGTTGGAAAGCAGCGCTTCCACTTGTACCAAGGCATTCATCGGCAAGGCGGCGACGGCAACCGTCGTCAACGCCGGGACATAGCCGGAGAAGAACGACTTATAAACGTCGTTCACCGTATCGAGGTCGGCGATATTCTTGACGAAAATCGTGATTCGCACCACATCGTCCATCACATGGTCGATGCTTTCCACCACGGCCTTGATATTCTTGAAGCACTGCTTAGCCTGCTCTTGGACGCCACCGGCGACCAATTCACCCGACTTGGGATCGATCGGCAATTGCGCCGACAGATTATTGTAATGCGAGAAAGCCACGGTCTGCGAATAAAGACCGATATTCTTCGGTGCATTCCCTGTATTGCGTGCCAATACGGCGTTATAGCCACTCATAATTATGCTCGTCTTTTAAGTTGGAATTGAGTGAATGACGTGATAAAAACGCACGCCACTTTTCTATCGACAATTGCCACGGTTTATCCGGACAATAGATATCTCGCCGCTATGCCGCGACGTTTCATTTTCCAGCGAGATTACCATGGGATTGTTGGCGCGGAAGGCCGTGGAAACCGCCAAAAATTCATTCAAATTGAGTAAAGCACCGCCACCATTACCGCTACGCATTCATCATGTCTCATATCCATATAAAACAGCGCTAATAGCGGGGATCTTGGAATATTCCCAGCCGGCGGGCGCGACAAAACAGGCCTGCTGGCAGGGCATAAAAACGGCGGCAAGTCCGGTGGGCAACTTCGAAAGCACAGAATTCCGACAGATTTTTGCGATTTTAAGGCGCCAGCGATGGCATATCAGACTATTGCCATCAAGATCGCGTAGGCATGGCGTGCGATCCTTGCCCTACCCGTTCGGCAAAAACGCATAGCTCAATAGGATGAAAAACCCCGACCGCGCATGTTCGACGCCCGGTTGCGGTCGATCTTAGGCTGGGGACTCCTTCAAATCTTAGTTCAGTCGTCCCCGACGGCCAGGTTCATCCTGGCCGGCGTATCTTTTCGCCGGGGGCTGCGAGGTGTTTCCGCAAGGCCCTCGGACGCTTTCTTGACTGAGCTAAGAGCGTAAGGACAGCCCCCGCCCACTGTTTTGGGCGGATTTCCACACACGGAGGTCTGTCATGCACGCTCACTATCCCTTCACCCGCCTCATCGATCAGCACGCCCGGCTCAACCGCCTGCGCCAATCCGCGCCCGACGTGCTCCTCGCCGCCGGCTTGGACGATCTGCTGCCGCTACTGGAACACTTGGCGGTCACGCTATCGCCGCACGCCTACGAAATCACTCGCGCCGAACGCATGTTGCGGCTGATTCAGGAACAGTTGCCCGACGAGATGCAGGCACAGATGGAAGCGCCGTGCCGCGCGTTGCGCCAGCAGGCGGAGTGCGTTGTGCGGTTGTTGTGATGCCTGAGACAAGAGAGTGGGAAGCGATCTTTTTTGAGGAACCTTGATGTTTAATGACGCTCAATTAGATGGCCTGGCAAAAGTCTGCGACAACTTGGCAACGGCCTGCATCGTGGCCAGCGTCGCAGGCGGCATGGTCGAGCAAAAGGTCGGTACCAGCACGGTGTCGGCACTCTTGCTGCTCGCCGTCGTTTTGCTAGCGCTTGCCCTTTGCTGCAGACATTCAGTCAGTCCTAAGGAGAACAGCGGAAATGGCCATTGAATCACTCGTCGGTTTAGGAATATTTGTCGCTGGCTTGGCCGCTTTTGTACTCTACGCCGTGCGGCATCGTGAAAAAGGACCTCCACACAAACCGCACAAATAACCGTTCTAAAATCTGGAGACGTAGATAGCAGCCCGGCACATCACCGGGCTGTTTCCATCAAAGGGAAAACAGTATGCATACCGTAAGGTATCGGCAGAGTATGCTTCCATCACTGACAGAGGAACGCAGGGTGGAACTCAAACGGTTGGCTGACCAGTCATCTAGACGGCGTACGTCATTTGTACTAACATTGCGTCAAATGTACGCAAGGAGGGCGGCCATGTCTGCCACAACCACCCGATCCGCTCGTCTCGGTCTGCGAGCGACCCCGGAACAGGAGACCGTATTGCGCCGCGCGGCCGAAGTCGCACACAAGTCGCTGACAGATTTCATCCTGGACGCCGCGTATCAGGCGGCCGAACAGACCCTGCTCGACCAGCGCTTATTCATGATTTCCGGTAGTCAATACCAAGCACTTCTAGAAATGTTGGATCGGCCAGAGTCCGACAACCCCGGCCTGACTGACCTGTTCTCGCGACGCCCAGTTTGGGCCAAGAAATGAGTGTATCGGCACCTGAACCGCTCGGCGCACACCACCAGTTGGAGGGGTTTGACTGTGGAAAACCCGCGCTCACCGATTGGCTGTTACGCCATGCACGTCAAGCCCAAGGTAGCGGATCAGCCAGAACCTTTGTGGTCTGCGATGGCGATCACGTTGCAGGCTACTTCAGCCTAACCGTGGGGCAGATCGATACACTGGAGGCACCTGAGCGGATTCGTCGAGGCATGGGCCACTACCCGATTCCACTCGTCATTCTGGCGAGGCTTGCCGCCGATCTCGACTACCAAAGACAGGGCCTTGGTTTCAGTATGTTGCAAGATGCGATCCGCCGCACTCTGACGATTGCCGAACAAGCCGGTATCCGCGCGCTGCTCACGCACCCTATTGATGCCGACGCTGAGGCGTTTTATCGCCGCTTTGGTTTCGAGTCGACGCCGGTGCACGCGCAGCAGTTGATCTTGCTGCTCAAGGACGCACAGCGGCTTGCCGGTGCGCGACAGTAAATTCACGAACGCTCTCGCCTCCATGAGGAGCCCCCTGTCTTCGCCTTGCCCTTGCACGGATTCCAGCACATAGGCTCAAGCGCTGGGCGCCGATTCTCGGCCAGTTCCTGGCAAGCCTGGGCCTGCCGCACGACGTCAAAAACCTGCACGCCCTTCCAGCCAGCCGTCCGCGGTCATGTTGAAAGGGGGTAACAATTTCTTCAGCAAAGCATCCCGATGTTCGGGTGAATAACGAGCCACGACAAAGGTCTTTCCCCGCCCCCGGATAATGAATTTATTTCACCTGAAGACACGACAACTACCCTAACACCGGGGGCCGCTTACAAACCAACCGTATCCGTGTAATGACCCACTGAAATCCTGCTCAGGTCATAATTCACACAGGAGCATGTGATGAGTATGACCATGGAAGACGAAATCAAGCGTTGGACCGCCAAGCGCAAAGCCGCTCTGGTGATGGAAATCATTCAGGGCAAAACCACCGTAGCCGAGGCTTCGCGGTCCTTCGATCTAACCCCCTCTGAAGTCGAGGAATGGGTCGATGAGGCCAAGCGCGGCATGGAGAATGCGCTGCGGGCCAAGCCGATGGAGATCCGCGAGCAGTACGAGAAGCAGATCAAGGATCTGCAGGAAGCCTACGGTGAAGCCATGCTGGAGCTCCGAGCCAGAAAAAAATTGCAGTCCCTGTTGGGCGAGGACGACAAGTAGTCGAGTCCGTTCGGCAGGGACTGGCAGATGACGGTATCCAGGTCTCGGTCAGCAAGTTGTGCCGCTGGTTTGATGTGCCCCGACGTACGGTGTATTACCGCGTACAAAAGGCGGCGCCTAAGCTGCAGCAACACTTGGTTGCTCCGATCAAAGCGATGATCGAGGAGAACCCCTCATTCGGTTATCGCACGGTTGCTGGCCTTCTGGGCTTCAACAAGAACACCGTGCAGCGCATCTTCCAGCTCAAGGGCTGGCAGGTGAAGAAACGCCCGGTGGGCTTTCGGCCACGCGTGCAGGCATTGCCGTCGGTGGCGCAACGACCAAATGAACGCTGGGCCACCGATCTATGCCGTATCTGGGCGGGTAAAGACGGCTGGAGCCATTTGGCGCTGGTGATTGACTGCTGCACTCGTGAATTGCTGGGCTGGCATCTGTCTCGCAGCGGCAAGTCGAAAACCGCCGAATCAGCGCTCGAGCATGCGCTCATCAGCCGATTTGGCTGCCTGGGACGCGTGCCGGAGACATTCTTGCTGAGAAGCGATAACGGCCTGGTCTTCACCAGCCGGAACTACACGGCGCTGGTAAAGAGTTACGGCCTGCAGCAGGAGTTCATCACGCCGTATACGCCAGAACAGAACGGCATGGTAGAGCGCGTTATCCGGACCTTGAAGGAGCAGTGTGCTCATCGACACCGCTTCGAAAGCCTGACGCACGCCAGCCGTGTCATTGCAGACTGGATCGGGTTCTACAACTACCGGCGTCCCCATCAGGCTTTGGGGATGAAAACGCCGGTCAAGATGTACGAATTAGCAGCCTGACCTGAGCAGAAACTGCTGGGTCATTACATCGTGTCGTTACCTGGTATTACAGTGCCACTGCTATTTTTCGTGACGGTTTGCAAACACTGCCCTTGAGCAAAAGCCTGCGAGCAAAGTGCCAGGCCAAGAAGCGAAGCTGCAATGATTTTCTTCATTTTAAACCCTTTGATTGTCAGTTAAAGCCCAATTAGGGTATCAATGCTTTGCTGTATATGCAATGACAATATTATATGTAAAAAAAGTTTTTTGATTAATGTCATATGCAATACGGTTTGTGCGATGTGGCTATGTGCTAGTGTACGTATGCATCGTGTGATGCATAAATCAGTGCAGGAGCGAATTATCTTCGTTGTAAGTTGAGCTATTTATCGATATCGTCGTCGTAATGTGGCGATAATTTGATTTGTGGGCGTCATGTTTTCTTGGCCAATCTCGAGTGGGTCTCTGCAATTCCCTCCTCGACAGGGATATACCTATTCCCGCCCGCCACCCCGCCGGGAACTGCTGGATGGCAGTGAAAAGCACGCTGGATAAAGTGTTCTCGTGGATGTCCCTCGCTCCCGTCTGTTGGGCGGAGCAGTAAAGCAAAATAAAAGTGCGGGTGCGTTGACCGCCGTATCCCTCCCTAATCTTCTCTCTCATAAAAATTGGGCTTGATGTTCACCAAAATGGCGGGAGCGTGCGGCTATGACGGGAACGCGCATTCATCTTGGCTTTGCCGGGAGGTGGTCGGTTCCCGCGAGGTTGGTGGGCGGGAGTGAGGTATCCATGTTGCCGTTATCGCGACGCAGGCATGTGCAAACAGCATCACGATTTTGCTAGGGGTGCGATTTTCAGATTTTCCTGACAGTCACGCTATCTTGTCGAATCTGTGCTTGCTGGATAAGGTGGTTGGCGCGGCATTCACCGTGTTTTATTGAGGCGCGAGCCCGGGGCGTTGCGAGCACCCCGGACCCGCTGACCACACCCACTCTTAAGCTAGGAGCGAATGAGTATGGCTACTCAAGATGGTAAGGCAGTTCACGTCGTTTCTCCAACCCAGCGTTTCCGCCAAGAGCAGTTACTTTCCTTGATCTCGGTGTTGTGCAACCCACGCGAGCAGCGTCGCAATCCGGACGTTTGCCGCTTGGTGGTCGATAGCCGTTTGGCGTGGCGCGCTGCGCCGATCGACGCCAACACCTCATGGCTGTATCTGCCGGTGGCGGCACGGGCGCGGGAGGTGGCTGGCTGCCTGGTTCTCACCGCTGATTAAGCACTAACCGGAGGCGGGGCCCGTTGGGGCCCCGGGCCGGCGATCAAGCAAAATAAATGCAATTTATTGGTTGTTAAGTCCGGTTTTCTTGGATAAGCCACATTAATTGTGGCGTTATTTGTAGTTGGCAGTGCCGTGCGTTGCTGCGCGAACGCACGCTACGCGTGGGCCTAGACACAGTATGGATTTAAGCCTCAGCAAGCCGAGTGAAATCGTCAAACTGCTCTGCGAGCGTTTGCGCAAAGAGCGGCTAGCGCAACAGATGACGCAAGCCGAGGTGGCTGCGCGTGCCGGCATTGGCGTCAACACTGTGTCCAACTTGGAGTCTGGCCGCAATGTAGCCTTTGACAGCCTGGTCCGCGTGGCGATGGTCCTTGGGCGTCAGCAAGATTTTGAGATGTTATTCAAGCCGAAGCTGAACAGCTTGGACGACATGCTTCGTTACGAAAATAGCGCCAGCCGTCAGCGCATCCGTACGCGCCGCGTTTAACGCAGCTTGCACCCCGCCGTAGCATGCGTTCGCGCAGCAACGCACTGAGAACGTGCATTGCCTTACACGCTGATCGGCCGAATCTCCGCCGTAATGTGCGGCAGCAGCAGCCCCAGCGCCACGCCGCGCGTGGCCATGAAGATCAGTAGCGCCAGCCACAGGCCGTGGTTGCCGAACGGGCCGACCAGCGCCCACGAGGCGGCGAGAAACACCGCCAGCGAGACCGCCATCGTCCGCATCAGGTCGCGCGTGCGCGTCGCGCCGATGAACACCCCGTCGAGCAGGAATCCCCACACTGAAACCAGCGGCAGCGCCGCCACCCAGGGCAGGTAGGTCTGTGCGGCCGTGCGCACCGTAACTTGGTCGGTGAGCCGGTCGATGATCCAAGTACCGGCGCTGCCGTAGACCAAGGCAAAGCCGAGCGCGCCCAGCGCCGACCAGATCAAATTCACTTTCACCGATTGGCGGAACGCGTCGCGGTCGCGGCTGCCGATGGCCGCGCCGACCAGCGCCTCGGCGGCGTGGGCGAAGCCATCGAGGCCGTAGGCCATGAAGGTTTGGAAATTAAGCAGCAGTGCGTTGGCGGCCAGGATGGCATCGCCTTGGCGCGCGCCGACGTGGGCGAACCAGCCGAACACGCCTAGCAGGCACATCGTGCGCAGAAAGATATCGCGGTTGATGGCGATGAGCCGCTTGAGCGCCGCCGGTTCGGCGAGCGCCGGCCAGGCGAGCGGCGCGAGTCCGCGCGGGCGCAGACGCCACAACACCGCCGCCCCGAAGACGAAACCGGCCACGTCGGCGGTCGCGGTGGCCGCGCCGATGCCGGCGATGCCCCAGCCGAAACCGTAAACATAGGCGAACACGGCCAACAGGTTGACGGCGTTGATCAGCAGCTGGGCGGCCAGCGCGATGCGCATGCGTTGCAGGCCGAGCAGCGTGCCGAGCACGACGTAGTTCGCCAGCGCGAACGGCGCCGAGACGATGCGCGCGTGGCTATAAAGGCGCGCGTTGCCCTGTACCGCGTCGCTGCCGCCGATGAGGGCGAGCGCATGGCCAATCAATGGTGCTCGCACGGCAAGGACCAGGATGCCGATGACGAAAGCCAACAGCAGCGCGCGCACGACATTGGCGCGCAGGGCGTCGTGGTCGCGGGCGCCGAACGCCTGCGCGACGAGCCCGGTGGTGCCCATGCGCAGGAAGCCGAAGCCCCAGAACACGAAATTGAAAAACAGGCCGCCGAGCGCCACGCCGCCCAAATCGGCGGTGCTGCCCAGGTGGCCGGCGACGGCGGTGTCGACGGCGCCGAGAATCGGTTGGGTAAGGTTGGCGAGCACGACGGGAAACGCCAGCATCAGCACGCGCCGATGCCAGCCGCCCTGTGCCGGCAGCGCCGAGTCGGCGCTCAAGCGCGTTCCTGCACGCACACCCAGGGCGATACCACCACGGCCCACAGCGCCGGTTGGCGTACCGCTAGATCGGCGGCGGTGTCGGCCGGCAGCAGCGCGACGGCGCCGGAGGATAGCCAGGCCGTCACGTGCGGCTTGTCGTCGTTGGCGATGGCCTCGGCGACGCCGACGAGATCGAGCGATGGAGCCACCCACAGTAGCTTGCCCTGGGCGAAAAAGCGTTCAAGCGCCGGCCATTCGATTTGGGCGGTTTCGCCGAGCAGTTTGGCGTAGAGCGGGCTAGCGGTATCGGTCGTCATGGTTGTGCGGTCGTGGAGTGATCGCAGCATTGTACAAAAACATCGCTGCCTGGACAGCGGCATATTTTCTCGCCCGATGTTTATTGTTGACCTAAATTGATATGACATGCGCCTGTTGTGAGGGGCTGATCCTCTCGGCACGCCTGTTTCCTAACCATAAATACGTTCCCTCATAAGGAATGCATATGAAGGCCATCGGGGTTGCCGCGGTATTGGCCCTATTGATGTCGGGGTGCGCCAATGCGCCATCCATCAATGTGCTCGGGGCCTACTTCCCCGATTGGTTGTTCTGCATCGTCGCCGGCGTGCTGCTGGCGATCGTCGTTTACCGTATCCTGCAACACCGACAGCGCGGCGCGCTGCTTGGGCCGCCGGTGGTGGTTTATCCATCGCTGGTCACCTTGTTCTCTCTCGTCTTCTGGCTGGTTATTTTTCAACATTGAATCTCCGCGGGGGAGAAAGCATGGCGGCGATTGACGGTAAGCCCTCGAAGAAAAAATGGCCGGCGGCGGTCTTGCTGTTGCTCACGCTGGCGGTGCTGCTCTACGTGATCGATGTGTGGGATAGCGCGCCGCGCACCGATGACGCCTACGCGTACGCGGATACGATCGACGTGGTGCCGGAGGTCAACGGCCGTATCGTCGAGCTCGCCGTGCACGACAACCAGCCGGTGAAGCAGGGCGACTTGCTGTTCCGCATCGATCCGCGGCCGTACCGGGATGCGCTGGCGCGCGGCAAGGCGACGTTGGCGGCGCTCGACAAGCAGATCATGCTGACCCAGCGCACGGTCAACGCGCAGCAGTTCAACGCCCAATCGGCGGGCGCCGCGGTCGAGCGCGCCAAGGCGGCGGCCGGACAGGCGGAGGATACGCTGCGGCGCATGCAGCCGCTGCTGGCGGATGGCTACGTGTCGGCCGAGGACGTCGACCATGCCCGCACGGCGCAGCGGGCTACCCAGGCCGAACTCAGCGCCGCGCAATCGCAGGCGCAGCAGGCCGCCGCAGCGGTCAGCGGCGTGGATGCGCTGGTCGCGCAGCGCGCGGTGGTCGAGGCGGAAATCGCCTTGGCCGAGCTGAATCTCGAATATGCCACCGTGCGCGCGCCGTTCGACGGTCGCGTCGTGTCGCTCAAGACCACTACCGGCCAATTCGCCTCGGCGCTCAAGCCGGTGTTTACCTTGATCGATACGCGTCATTGGTACGTGGTGGCGAACTTCCGCGAAACCGAATTGAAGCAGATGCGCCCCGGAACGCCGGCTACGGTCTACTTGATGAGCGATCCGAGCCGGCGTTTCCATGGCACCGTCGATTCGATCAGTTACGGCGTGCTGCCGGAGGAGGGCGGCCTGGCGTTGCCCGGCGGACTGCCGCACGTGCAGCGCACCATCAATTGGGTGCACGTGTCGCAGCGTTTCCCGGTCAAGATCCGCGTCGAGGAACCCGATCCGGGGCTGTTCCGCATCGGCGCGTCGGCGGTGGCCTTGCTGCACCCGCGGGACGCCTGAGGCGGCCGTATGAACGCGCGCGATTATTTGCCGGATAGTGTGTGCGATGCCGCCCTGTTCTTGCGGGCGCAGCTGGCGCCGTTTCCCGGCCGCGGCAACGTCATGCTGCGCTGCGTGTTGACCAGCGCCATCGTCATCGTCATCTCGATGACGCTGCAGGTGCCGTCGTTGGCGTTGTCCTTGCTGGTGGTGTTTTACGTGACCCAGGCGAACGTGGTGATGACACGGCTGGTCGGCATGCTGTTCATCGTCGGTTCGACACTGGCCATCGGCAGCTCGATCGTGCTGCTGAAATTCACTTTCGATTACCCGCTGCTGCGCATCGTTATCGCCAGCGTACTGTTCTTCGCCAGCGTCTACCTGATGCGGGTACTGAAGCTCGGCACGGTATTCTTTATCGTCGCCATCGTCATCATCTACGTGCAAACCTTCGTCGATCGCACCGATCAGGCGGAGGTCCTGGTGCGCGCGGTGTTGTGGGTGTGGGTGGCCGTCAATTATCCGATTGCGCTGACGCTGCTGATCAACACCTTGCTGTTGCCGCTGGAGCCGCAGCAGCAGCTGCGGGCGGAGATCCACCGGCAACTGGCCGCTGTCGACGATGCCTTGACCGGGGTGATCGAGGGACGCCCGGCGTCCGCGCCGGTGTCGCACCAGGCGGTGCAGCAAGGCGCGCTCGCGCTGCAAAAGCTGCTCAAGTTCGCCGCGATGCGCGATGCCCGCTATCGCGCCGAGCCGGCGAGGCGGCTGGCCTGTATCGCCACCGTGTCGCGGCTGTTTCGGGCGGCCGGGGCATTGCCCGCCGCGCTGCCGCAGCCGACACCGGTGCAGCAAGACATCCTGCGTACATTGCGCGCTCATTGCCGCGCGTTGGATGACGCCATCGCCGCAGACCGGCCGTATCGTATGACGCCCAGTCTGGACCCGGTGCAATACCAGGCTTTGATGGCAGAGCCGGTGTTGGTTGAACTCGGGCGGGCGCTGAAGGCCTACGGTGATCTGGATGCGCGGCAGGACGGCCAGGCCGGCAAGGCGGGCAGCGAGTCCCTGGTCGCGCCGGATGCTTTCACCAACCCGGCGTACGCGCGCTTCTCGCTCAAAACCCTGCTGGCGGTGCTGCTCTGTTACGTGTTCTACACGTCAGTCGATTGGCAGGGGATCCACACCATCATGCTGACCTGCGTGATCGTCGCTTTGCCGAGTCTCGGCGCGTCGACCCAGCGCGCCTTGCTGCGTGTCGGCGGCGCCTTGGCCGGCAGTGGCTTGGCGCTGTTCATGGTGGTGTTCGTGATTCCCCATCTGGAGAGCATTGTCGGCCTGTTGGCGATGACCTTGCCGGTCGTTGCCCTTGGGGGCTGGATTGCCGCCGGTTCGGAGCGGATCGGCTATGCCGGCACCCAACTGCTGTTTACTTTCTCTTTGGCGTTGCTCGATCAATTCGGCCCGACCAGCGACCTGACCGAGATCCGTGACCGTATGGTGGGTATTCTGTTGGGGGTCGCCATCGCCACCTTCGTGCAAATGGCGTTTTGGCGCGAAGGCGAGAGCGAGGCGCTGCGGCAAAAACTGGTGGCGGCGCTGCGCGCGGTCAGTGCATTGTTGCGCCCGCCGCCGGCGGGCGGGGCGCCCGAGCCGCTGCCGTATGCGCAGCAGCAACTGCAGGCTTGGGCGACGCTGGCCGAGTGCGAAGCCACGTTGGCGCGCGTCATGCTCGAACCGGGCTGGCAGGAGGGCGAGCAAACGCAGTGGGCATTGCGTGCGCAGACGGTGCTCGACCAGGGGCGTGAGATCATGTTGGCGGGCAATGCGTTACACAACGCGCAGCAGAGCGATGCGGCGCGCGCCATCCTGGCGGACGCCGCGGCCGGCTTGGGGCGCTATGCCGACCAACTGGCGCACAATCCGCCCCTTGCGCGCACGCCGCGGGACCTGGGCATGACAGCGCCGGTGGAGACGGGCGCCGATGCTTCGCTGTTGGCCGGCATGCGCGATCTGATCACTCATCTGTCGGGCCTGCCGGACTGGCACACGCCGCAGCCCTTGTACGAATCTGCCGATCATGACTAAACCGAAGCCGTTACGTTTGCCGTTCCTCTCCGGGCTACTGCTCCTGCTGAGCGGTTGCGCGTTGATCCATGCCGATAGTCCGCCGTCGGCGTTGTTGCCGCCGGCGCAAATCCGTCTGGCCGACGACATTCATCTGGCGCGGGAAGGTTGGCCCGACGCGCGCTGGTGGGCACGCTATGGCGACCCGCAACTGGATGCATTGATCGCGCGCGCGCTGGCTGAAGCGCCCACTATGGCCATCGCCCGCGCACGGGTGGCGCAGGCGAAGGCGGATGTCGGGCTGGTCCGGTCCGGCACGGGGCTGCAGGCGGCCGCGCTGGCATTGCTTAATCGCGAGCACGTGTCGGCGCATGGTTTTCTTGGGCCGTTCGCGTTGAGCGAGCCGGCGCTGGGGATTGACGGGCCATGGTATACCGAAGGCACTGTCGGTCTCGGCGCCAGTCTCGACCTCGATCTGTGGGGAAAGCAGCGAGATCTGATCGCCGCGTCGCTGGGGGTGCGCAATGCCCGGCTGGCCGAGTCGTCGGCGGTCGAGTTGGAGTTGTCCGCCGATGTGGCGCAGTTGTATTACGGCATCCAGACGACCTATCAATTGCTGGGTCTGTTGACGCAATTGCGCCAAGTGACGGACTTCGCGCTGGCTGCACACGAGGCCCGCGCGGCTACGGGGCTGGCGTCGCAAAACGAGGTCAAATTGGCGCAAGCGCGGCAATGGGCGGTGGCGCGGCAAATCGTCGTGGCGCAAGGTCTGGTCAAGCAGCTGCGCGAATCGTTGCGGGCACTGATCGGCGCCGGCCCGGACGATCTGGCCGATATCCAGCCGATGCCGCTGCCGTCCGCGCAGGCGTCTTTGCCGGCGGCGCTGTCCTACGAGCTGCTGGCGCGCCGCCCCGATTTGCAGGCGTTGCGCTGGTATGTGCAGGCCTCGCTCGACCAGGTCGATGCCGCCAAGGCCGCGTTCTACCCCAGCTTCGATATCAAGGCGTTCTTTGGTTACGATGCCTTGCACCTCACCGACTTGTTCGACCACGCGAGTCAACAGATCAATCTGATCCCCGGCCTCAGTCTGCCGATCTTCGACGGCGGGCGTCTCAACGCCAATTTGGGCGCGGCCCGCAGCGCCAGCAATGCGCTGATCGCCCAATACAACCAGGCGGTGCTCAATGCCGTGCGCGATGTGGCGCAGGCCGGCAGCCGCTTGCAGGATCTCCAGGCGGAGGAGCAGCTGCAGACGCAGCAGGTGGCGGCGATGTCGTTCGTGCACGATAGTGCCGAAGCGCACTATCGACGTGGCCTGGCCAGCCGTCTGACGACGATGGAAACGCGCCAGCCGCTGATTGCCGAGCAAGTGGCGTTACTGAGCATCGAAGGGCAGCGCATCAGCGATGAAATTGCGCTGGCCAAGGCGCTTGGCGGCGGTTACCACGCGGGGGTGACCAATCTGGGGCCATAATGGGTGATGTGTGACGAAGCGCCTATCTTGTCCTAAAGGAATCTCATCATGATCGAGCTTTATTACTGGACCACGCCCAATGGCCACAAAATCACCATCTTTCTTGAAGAGACCGGGCTGCCGTACCAGATCCGTCCGGTGAACATCGGTACCGGCGAGCAATTCAAACCCGAATTCTTGGCCATTGCGCCCAACAACCGCATCCCAGCCATTGTCGATACCGCGCCGGCCGATGGCGGCGGGCCGCTGAGCTTGTTCGAGTCGGGCGCGATCCTGGAATATCTGGCCGACAAGACCGGGCGTTTCCTGCCGCCAACCCTGCGCGGCCGCGCCGAAACGCTGCAGTGGCTGTATTGGCAGATGGGCGGGCTGGGGCCGATGGCCGGGCAAAACCACCACTTCTCCCAATACGCGCCGGAGAAGCTGCCTTACGCCATCGACCGCTATGTGCGCGAAACCGGCCGGCTCTACGGCGTGCTCAATACGCGGCTGGCCGACCGTGAATACATTGCCGGCGATTATTCCATCGCCGACATGGCCTGCTACCCGTGGATCGTGCCTTATCAACGCCAGCAGCAGAACCTCGACGATTTCCCGCATCTCAAGCGCTGGTTCGAGCAAGTAGGGGCGCGCCCGGCAGTGCAGCGCGCCTATGCGCTGGCGGAGCAGATCAATACCGCGCCGACCGTCAACGAGCAATCGCGCAGCGTGCTGTTCGGCCAAGGGCCCGCCACCGGCAAGCGATGACGGGCGGCGTCATACGCATTCGCTCATTTTTATATGGCCGTTTTTTTAGAAAGCTAACGATGCAGAAATCCCCTTATTGGCTTGATGCGCCGGAGGATCACGATTACCCGGCGGCAGAATCGTATTTGTCGTTGCTGATGGCGGAGCAAGACGCCCAGGCGCTGGTCGCCAAGCTGCAGGCGGCGCCGATGACCGCTTTCAAAGCCAAGGACATCTTGCGCGCGTCCTGCCTGCCGCATTTGGGCGAAGAGAACCGCCACGTGGCCAAGAATCTGCAGAAGATGCAAACCGGCAAGCGTTTGTCGCCGGTGCTGCTGGCGCGCGGCCAGAAGCTGGTGATCGCCGACGGCTACCACCGCTGCTGCGCGGTGTACCTGTTGGACGAGGATGCCGAGATTCCCTGCAAGATCGTCTGATTCTTTGGGCCGTTAAGTAGGATAAGGCGCCGCCTCGCCAACTCCACTGTCCTCCTGCAGTCTCATCGTGCGATTGCTTCAACGCGATTGACCCGATTGAGAGGATGCATGATGAGCCTTTGGACGCGGATTTCACGGCTAGCCGGCGCCTTGCTGTTCGGCGCCGCGATGCCCCTTGCGCACGCTTCAACCCCGGCGGGCGTGTTGGATTTATTGGGCATTACCCCTTCGGCCGAATCGGTCGACTATGTCACCCATAAAAAGCAGTACCAGTTGCAGACGCTGCTGACCGAGCAGTCTCACCCGGCCACGCGCGATCTCAGCACGCAAATCGCGGCGGATACGTTGCAGGGTGTGAACGCGCTGCTGTCGGTCGATCTGGACGTTTCGCACGCGTTGCAGCGTATCGTGCGCAACCCCGACCAGATGCAAACGCTGCAGAACGCCTCGCGCGCTATGGAGAACGCTTTGGCCAGCGGCAAAAAAATCTATCTCTACGGCACCGGCGCCAGCGGCCGGGTGGCGTTGCAGGTGGAGTCGGCGCTGTGGCGGCCGTTTTGGCAGCGTGCCCGCGCCACCGCCGGCGGCCAAAAGATTCTGAGCCAGTTTCCCGATATCGATGGCGCCGTCGTCGGCGACATCACCGGCGGCGACCGGGCCTTGGTCAGCTCGCTGCCGAGCTTCGAGGATCTGCCGCTGATCGGCCGGCTGCAATGGCAGCAACGCGCGATTCGGTCGGGAGACGTGGCCTTGGCGATCACCGAGGGTGGTGAAACGCCAGCGGTGATCGGCGCTATCCGCGCAGCGGCGGACAGTGTGTCCCTCTCGGGCGTCCATGACCGTTTATTCCTCTACAACAATCCTAATCACGTATTGCTGCCGCTCGACCGCAGCCGCCAAGTACTGCGCGATGCGCGCATCGACAAGATCAACCTGACCACCGGGCCCCAGGCCATCATGGGCTCGACGCGCATGCAGGCCGCCACCATCGAGCTCTACGTGGTCGGTGTGCTGCTCGAGGATGCCTTGCAGCGCTTTCTTGCCGCACGTTTGGCCAGCGAAGAGCGGGCTTCGCTCGGTTTCAGCGGCGCCCTCGATTTAAAGCAGCGGCTGTTGCGCTTTGTGGCGGTTCGGCGCTCGGTGGCGCGCGCGGCGCGGCAACTCGCGCGATGGAGCGAACGCGAGGCGCAAACCTACGCGGCAGGGCGCTTTAGCAGCTACTTTGCCGCTCAGGCGCTGCTGCCGGTATTCACGGATCTCACCGAACGCACGCCGACCTTCCACCTCGATCCGCTCGACAGCGTCGATCTCCGCGCCAGAAAATCCTGGGCCCAGGTCTGGACGCCGGTCGACACGCCGCAGCAAGCCTGGCGCGCCTTGTTGCAGCGACCGTTTCATGGGCTCGACAGCGCGTATTTCCAGGCCGCTTTCAGCCAAGGCATCGATGATCCGGTACAGCGGCAAACGGCGCTGGCCAGCTTGAAGCAGGCGGGGGACGATCAGCAATATCGCTATGACTTTTCATTTTCTCAACGCAACGTCGAGCGGGCTGGCCCCAACCCGGGTGATTTGGGCGTGCTGGTGTTGCTTGCCGACGAATCGCCCTCCGAGCACCGCTTCGAGCGTTGGCTAAAGCTGTTCGCGCAATCGAAGGCCCATCTGCAGATCGTGTCGGTTTCACCCAATTCGGCGCCATCCTTTCCCGGCGCGCAAGCGGTGCACGTCCATATTGCGGAAAGCGACCCGCTGCGGCTCAACCAGCAAATCGCACTGAAAATGCTGATCAATGTCCACTCGAGCGCGGTGATGGCCAAGCTGGGCCGCGTGGTCGGCAATAGCATGACCGATGTCGTGCCGGGAAATTGGAAGCTGATCGGCCGCGCCACCGCCCTGATCATGCTGCACGTCAATCATGTGCTGCAGAGCCCCGCGTGGATCGCGCGCCATGGCCGGGGGCGGCCCATCAGCTATGCCGAGGCCAACGCCGTGTTATTCGACGCGATGAGCCACGCCCAAGGCGCGCAGGCTTCTGAAGTGGCGCGCTCGATCGTGCGCATCGTCGAGAGCCTGAAGCGCCAGCGCGGCGTCTCCTGGGTCGAGGTCAACGGCATGTTGAAAGACACGCGCCTGGGCGACTACCTGGCGCCGTATCGCCAAGCGGCGAATCAATCGCCGAGCGGAATCAGCCGCGGCATGCGGTCGTGGATCGACGCCACGTCGCCCGCGGCCGGCTCGGTCACCACGTAGACCACCGCCTCCGGCTGGCCGGGCAGCAGGGCGCGTTGTTGCGGCGAAAGCCGCACCAGCGCGCCCTGAATCGCCAGCCGCGCATCGACCGGAAACCATACCGCTTGTTTGCGCGCTTCGCGCTCCATGAAGGCCGCGCAGGGAATCTTGACCGGCACCGGATCGAGCCTGCGCCATTTGCCGTCGAGCAGGCTCTCGCGCCGCGCGCAAGCGCCGGACCATAACCCTGGTACGTTGACGCCAAACGGCACGCCCCACGGCAGCCACGCCATGCTGCCGTCACGGCGCAGCACCGGCAGTTGTACGGTGTCTTTGAAGTAGAAGAATTGGCCTTCGAATTCGATGCCGGCGCACATGATGGAGATTGGCCTGTTAAGAAGGTGGAAGGGTTAGATTTCTACTTCCGCCCAAATCGCACCAGTGTACTGCGGGTCCTTCAGATGCGTTGCAATGGCGCGTTGTATGGTATCGACACTGTCTCCCCATTCAAGCAAGGTCTCTATATGACCTTGAATCGCCTCTTTGGCACTAGCCAGTGCCTCATCAATCGTTTTTCCTGCGCTGAAGCAGCCCGGCAAATCGGGGACCGTCACGCCGTAGAGGCTATTGGGGTCTTTGTGTAGCGCAACGTGAAAGCGCATCAATTCATCTCCACCAGTGTGGATCATGTCAAACCAGCTGATTTTACGCATCGACGCATACAACTCAACCCCGCGCGGTTATGTCCTATCGATTATCAAAAAAGCGCATTAGCTTTGCTGGGTATCGCTTTTGTTGGGCGTGGCGATACTACTCACCCCCAGCGCCACCGCCAATCCCGCCGCCGCGAGCCACACGCGGCCATCGTGGCGTTCGCCAAAGAGCAGCATGCCCCAGGCGATGCCAGTGATGACGGTCAGGAAGCCGGCCTGCGAGACGTAGACCGCGCCGGCGCGGCGCACGATGGCGAAATAGAGCCAAATTTCCAATACCGAGCACAAGCTGAGGGCGGCGAGCGGTGTCAGCGCCGCGAGGCCCGGCCAGTGCGCCGGCACGTTGGCCTGCTGCCACAGCAACAGCGGCAGCAGCCATACCAGGCAGGCCAGTGCTTCGCCGCCGGCTACCTGCCAGGCATCGTGCTGTGCCGGCCAGAAGCGTTCCACGATCAAGTGATAACTGGCGTAACACAGCGGCACCAGCCCGGCAGTGAGCCATGGGGCCATTGTATGAGGCGCCGCGCCGTGCAGCGCTGGCCACAGCAACAGCATCAGGCTGGCGAAGCCGAGCGCGACGCCCAGCAGGCGCCGCCGGCCTGGCGGCGTGTGGCCGGTGAGCCAGCCCAGCAACACGGTGATCAATGGCGTGCTGGCCACCAGCAGCGACAGTTGGCCCGCGCCCAATGTGCCGACGCTGAACAGCTCGCACAGCAGGGGCAACACATAGCCGGTCAGCGCGCAGGCGGAAAAAAACGCCCAGTGGGCAGCACCCGTGCCGGGCGTTTTCTGGCGGATGCGCGCGATCAGTTGCAGTAGCACGGCATTGGCGAGGCACAGACCGGTGGCGAGCCAAGCCGCGGGCAGCTGATCAAATGTCGCCGCCTTGACCAGCGAGAAGTGCGCGCCCCACAGCGTGCCGAGCGCCAGCAGCATGGTGAACGCTTGCGTATCGATCATGTCAATCATGTTTTATCTTTTTTGCATATAAGTGATGCTAGCACGATGAGTTACGCATGGCGGTTGATTGGCCGATGTAACCGTCGTGGGTCTGCGCGCTACACCTTACTTTAAACCGACTATTTCTCATTATTTGCAATAATGCTTTAAAAAATGTGGGTGGCGCGCGTTATCGTGACTTTTTAATGCACTGGTCATTTTATGAAATTTAGGTGACAATCAGGGCCTATAAAAAATTCCGCGAAAAACAGTGGAAGCGCACGGGAGACAACACATGGCTTGGTTCTGGCGGGTTTATGAGCTGATCGAGAAAACCTTTTGGAACTCTCTGGGCAGGAAACTGGCCAGTTTTTTGTTCATCAGTTTGTTTCAGCTGATGTTGACGCTCTACCTGTATTGGGACCTCGACGGCATGCGTTCGGCTTTGCGCGCCGGGCCGGTGGGCGAGGGCGCGCGGCAGACGCTGGCGGGCCAAATCGACGCGATGTTGTACTGGACCTGGGGCTTTTGGTTGTTTTGTCTGGTTTTTACCGCTATTCAGATTTGGTATTTGCGTTTCCTGATCGTGCGGCCGATCCGCATGATCATTTCCATCTTCAATGAAATCGGCGCCGGCGAAGGCGACCTGTCGCGTAACATTCCCACCATCACTTTCGACGAAATCCGCGAACTGTCGCTGTCTTATAACCGCTTCGTCACCAAGATGCGCGAGATCATCAGCCATGTGCGGCTGATGTCGGTGCGCATCGCGCTCGACTCGGCACGCACCGGCAAGAACGTGTCGGAATCGCTTGGTCTGGCCAGCGAGCAGGACCAGAGCGCGACGCGGGTGCACGAGACCAGCGACGAATCGACCCGCGGCGTCGAGCAGCTGACCACGCAGGCCCACGGCATTTCCGACACCACGCAGAACAATCTCAACTTGGCGCGCGCCTCGTACGACGAGCTCAACCTGGTGGCCGAGCGCATCGGCGTGATCAGCGAGCAGGTCAAGCACTTCAACAACACGGTCGAGGACTTGAGCCAGCGCTCCAACAGCATCAAGTCGATCGTCGATCTGATCCAGGCCATTTCCGATCAAACCAACCTGCTGGCGCTCAATGCCGCCATCGAGGCGGCGCGCGCCGGCGAGGCCGGGCGCGGCTTCGCCGTGGTGGCCGACGAAGTGCGCAAGCTGGCCGAGCGGGTCAAAACCGCGACCAACGAAATCTCCGGCAATATCGAAGGCATGATGACGCTGGTGGGCAATACCGAGGTCGAGACTGGTGAAATCAGTGCCGGTACCGCCGAAGCGAGTCAGGTGGTGGCGCGCGCGTCGCAGAACTTCCAAGTGATGATCGGCGACTTCGAACGCACCGCCGGCAGTCTGAACGAAATGGTGGGCACGCTCGATACGCTGGCCGACTCCAACCGCCAGATCAACCGCCACGTCGGCGAAATCCACACGTTGGGACAGGACGTCAAACAGCGGCTGGACCTGACCCAACGCGCCGCCGACGAACTGGCCGGCGATACCGAGCAGGTACAGGAGCTGGTGTCGCGCTTTATCGTCGGCGAGGGTCCGTTCGACACGATGGTCAATCACACCCGCGCCGCGCGCGATCAATTGCAGGCCTTGCTGACGCAGAGCCAGGCCAACGGCGTCAACGTGTTCGATCAGCGCTATCAGCCGATTGCCGGCACCAATCCGCAAAAATACGGCACCAGCTACGACAAGCAGTTGGAGCGCGCGCTGCAGACCGTCTACGATGGCTGCGCCAACAATGTGCCCGCCAGCCGTTTCTGTGTGATGGTCGACACCAACGGCTACGCGCCGACGCACATGAGCAAGGCTTCGCAGCCGATGACCGGCAACGTGGAGATGGATCTGGCCAACAGCCGCGACAAACGGCTGTTCAACGACCCGGCCGGGCTCAAGTCGGCGCGCAACACCCGGCCGTTCCTGCTGCATACCTATTGCCGCGATACCGGCGAGGTGCTATCGGAGATTTCGCTGCCGGTCTACGTCGGCGGCAAGCATTGGGGCGGGCTGCGCCTCGGCTTCGACCCGATGGCGCTGTTGCAGCAAAGCGGGCAATAAAACACGAAACGTGCATTGCCTGCGGCGAATGTACGCTACACGATTGGGGTAGCGTGCGTTCGCGAAGCAACGCACGGTCTCCTGGTGGGCTATGCCGTCAACTGATGGTGCATGTGATCGGCCCAATCCTCAAACTCGGTCTCGTCCAGACCGATCATGCCAAGCACATTGTCTTTGATATGCTCCCAGCCGGCGTCTTGATTGCCGGGCGTGAGCGTGCGCCAGACGTAGGTGGCGGCGCGGGTGATGGCCATCGCGCGGCGCGTGCTTTCGTCCAGCGGCATCTCGCTATCGAGGTCGTAGACCGCCGGATCGAATTGCAGCAGGATCGCGCTGCACAGCGTCTCCGGCATGTTCCAGGTGCGCGCGACCAGATAGCCGACCACTTCATGGCTGGTGCCGTGCAGCTCCTGTTCGATTTTCGGGATGCGATCGTCGGTGGCCAGGTCGATCAACTGTAGCGTGCGCGTGAACTTCTTGTAGCGCATCAGCATCAAGGCGATGCCGCAGGCATGGAATAGCGCGTAGGTTTGGCAATCTTCCGGCGTTTGCAGCGTTTGGTTGCACAGCGCCTTGCTGATCTGCGCGATCAGCATCGCGCGTTCCCAAAACTGCTCGATCGCCGGTGGCGCGTCGCCGGTCAGCCGGCTTCTCAGCACCAGCCCGCTGATCAGGCTGACCACGTTCTTGCTGCCGAGAATGTTGATGGCTTGGCTGACCGAGCCGATGGTGCGAGTACGGGCGATGAGCGGGCTGTTGGCGGCTTTGAGCAGCGCGGCGGACAAGGCGACGTCGGATTCGATGACTTGGCTGATTTGCTGCCAGTTGACGTTGGGGTCGTTGCGTAATTTGAGCAGGCTGTCGAGGACGGTGGGGCGGGGCGGAATAACCAGATTCTTGAGTAGTTTGTCGCGTTCCGCCGTGCTGATCAGCGCTTGATCGCTGGACATGATGAACCTCGTAAAAAGCGAGCCCGGCATCGGCCGGGTTCTCATTATTTATAGGCCGTTTCGGCCTCCCCACAAACAACTTGGGCGCCCTAGGCGCCCAAGTTCGTATTGCGTTTACTCCTGCACTTCCGCCATCAAGCGGCCGCCTTGATAGTCGATGTCCGACAGCGGCACCACGCGGGTGCGGTGCTTGAACTTATACCCCAGCCAGAACAGCACGAACAGCGGAATGCCGACATAGGTGGCGATGATGCCGTTCCAGTCGATCTTGGTGCCGGTGAACGCGGTGTAGTCCTGACCCAGCATGATCAGCATGCACAGCGTGAAGGCGAAGATCGGCCCCAACGGGAACCACAGCGCGCGGTAGGGCAGGTCCTTCAGTTCGATGCCTTGCGCCACCAGCCCCTTGCGGAAGCGGTAGTGGCAAACGGCGATGCCGAGCCAGGCGATGAAGCCGGTCATGCCCGCCGAGTTGAGCAGCCACAGGTAGACGTCGTTGTTGTTGAACAGCGAGGTCAGGAAGCACAGACCGGCGATGACCGTGGTCACGTACAGCGCGTTGCGCGGCACGCCGCTCTTGGACAGCTTGCCGAACGCCTTCGGCGCCATGCCGTTATGTGCCATGGTATAGAGCATGCGGGTCGAGGCGTACATGCCCGAATTGCCGGTGGACAGCACCGCCGACAGAATGGCGGCGTTGATCAGGCTGGCGGCGAAGGCCAGGCCGGCACGCTGGAACACCAGGGTGAACGGGCTCGCGCCGACGTCTTCCATGCCGTTCTTCAGCAGCGATGGGTCGTTGTACGGCAGGATCATGCCGACCACCAGGATGGACAGCATGTAGAACATCAGAATCCGCCAGAAGATCTGACGCACGGCGCGCGGAATGGTCGCCTTGGGATTGTCCGCTTCGCCGGCGGCCACGCCGATCAATTCGGTGCCTTGGAAGGCGAAACCGACGATCATCGACACGCTGATGAAGGCGGGAAAGCCGCCGACGAACGACGAGCCGTTCAGCGTGAAGATTTGCAAGCCGGCATGCAGGCCGTGGAATACCGGACCGGTCATGATGCCGACGATCATCAACAGGCCCAGGATGATGAAGATGATGATGGTGATCACCTTGAGCAGCGAACACCAATATTCCGCTTCACCGAAACCTTTGACCGAGAAATAGTTCAACGCGACGATGATGCCGAGGAACAGCGCGCTCCACACCCACCCCGGCGTCACTGGGAACCAGTAGTGCATGATGATGGAGGCGGCGGCCAATTCGACCGCGATCGTCACTGCCCAGCTGTACCAATAGTTCCAGCCGAGCGCAAAGCCGAAAGCCGGATCCACGAAGCTGGACCCGTAAACTTGAAAAGAACCGGAAACCGGCATGTAGGCGGCCATTTCGCCCAAACTGGTCATCAAGAAGTAGACCATCAGACCCACGACGCCGTAGGCCAACAATGCCCCGCCTGGCCCGGCCGAGGCGACCGTTGCTCCAGAGGCAAGGAACAGACCCGTGCCGATCGAGCCGCCGATGGCAATCATGGAGAGGTGGCGTGACTGGAGTTCACGCCGCAGTCCAGGCGTTTCCCGGTTTTTTTCCATATTGTTAATTCCTAGTTGTTCTCGACGCGGTGAGCTCTTTTGTCTTCATCCGCGCCGGTTGGGCTTGCCAAGGGACAAACCATCAATGACTCGGGTACCAGCGAGACCCGAGGGCGTTTCACAACCGGAACCCACCGCCCGCTCCCGCGCGGCGGATTCCAACTCCCAACAACAACGGACCATCCATGAGCTGGATGGGGGCTGCGTGAATGACGACAGTCCTGTCTTCATTCAACACCGGAAAACGCGATCTGTAAGCCTTGAATTATCTGTTCGCTTAGTTCGGTCATGCACGCCATGTTACCGGGCGAATATTGCATGACCGCGACGAACCGTTCGGCGACAGGCCGTGAGCCGGCTGATTCCGAGAGAAAAGAATGGGAAATGGCTGAGCGGGAAAATAAAAGAGACCCGAACCAACAATTCCACCACGCTCATCTGGCGGAATCGGTCGTTCCGGTCAGATGAGCTTCGGCGTACTTAACCTGTTCACCAATCGCATGGCGACTACCCCGCAAGCGGCGGGGTTGGCGGTGTTCGCGTAAAAGTCAAAAGTCATCATGGGGCGCGATGCTAGACCACAAATCTGCTCGGTGCAAGACGAAATACGCAATAAAAAAGCAGCTTTTTTTGCGAGAGCGCGCAAAGCACGCTATATGGTGATTTGAGCAGAAAACGCTTAAGAAAAAGCGTGGTATTTTTACCGCACTTTTCGGACGTTTTTAGCCGGGCGCGGCGGCAAGGTATGCACGCTGCAACACGCGCCACTACTGGGTTTTTGCATATATTACTATTTGCCTATATTCGGGTCGGATAGCCAGTGCCGCGCCAGGCTTTGCCACCCGGTCCGCCGCGGCGCCAGCGCCTGGTCGGCCTGCTGGATCAGCGGTTCGATTCGCCGGCCTTGTTGGCTTGCCCACCGCGCTTGAGCGCGCGCCAGCGCCTGGGCCGGCGCGCTTGCCTGGAAACGGACGAAAGCCGGCAGATCCGCTTGGTATTGCTGACCGAGGCGGTCGAGCGCCGGGCCGTTTTGCAAAGCCAGCCAGTCGAGGATGACGCCTTCGATCGCGGCATGGGGCGCGCGCGTATTCAGTCCGGTCGACATGGCCAATAGACCGCGGCGTTGTTGCTGTACCGCGGGTGGGGGCATCTGATCGCGGCTGAACGAAATCGGCGTCGATATGAGGCGGCTCAAGCCGTTGGCTGCCAAGTCGTCCAGTGCGTGGCTGAAGCGCAGGTAGCGTTGGCCGGCCGGCGTGCGCCAATAGGTCAACAGGCTGTCCGCGTCTTGTTGGCTCAGCGTGCCGCTCAGCGTGGTTTCGAACTCGGCGGTCATGTCGGCGGGACGCAGCGCGGCGAATACCTGGCGCACCGCCGGGCGAATGTCGGCGCCAAGCCGGGTGGACAGCGCTTTGATGCCCTCGGGGCCGAGACGTCCATCCGGATCGAGCGCGCGCAGATTTTGCCGCACCAGCACCGCCACGGCGCTTTGCTCCGCCGTGTTCAGCTCTGCTTGGCTCAGCCGGCCGGCGCCATAGGTTTGCGCCAGCGCATGCACGGCCGACGCGGCGGGTGGCGGCGCGGAGGCGTCGGCGGCCTGCGCATAAAGCGGCAACAGGTTCAGCGTGGCAATGAGCAGCGCGGCGCACAGCCGGACGGGACGGGTGGGCATGGCGAAATATTCCATCTAATGATGCTATGCGGGCAACTTACCAGAAAGCGGCTCATTGCGTCGCTTGGCGATTGGCGATTGTTTGACAGCGCGATGCGAAGTGAATAGATTCCGAGGACCTTACCCGTGGCGGGCGCACCCCGTTTCCGCCGCAGACGGAACTATCATTCAAATAAGAGCAAACAAGAGTAGAAACCATGGCTATCAGTGTGTTCGATTTGTTCAAGGTGGGGATTGGCCCGTCCAGTTCCCATACCGTCGGCCCGATGCGTGCCGCCTGCCGTTTTGCCAACTGCCTGAGAAATCGCGATCTGCTCAAGGACGTCGTCGCGGTCAAGAGCGAGCTGTTCGGCTCGCTCGGCGCCACTGGCCGCGGCCACGGCTCGGACGTTGCCGTGCTGCTGGGGTTGGAAGGCGAGGAGCCCGATACCGTCGATACCGACAGCGTGCAGCCGCGCGTGGCGGCCATCCGCGAGCATAAGCAATTGACGCTGCTGGGCGAGCATCCGGTCGCCTTCGACGAGAAGGCGCATTTGATTCTCTACCGGCGCGAAACCTTGCCCTACCATCCGAACGGCATGCGTTTCACCGCCTATGACGCCGCCGGCAACGAGCTGTTCGTGCGGATTTACTATTCGGTCGGCGGCGGTTTCGTGGTCAACGAGGAGGCCGCCGGGGCCAACCGCATTGCGCCCGACACCACCGCGCTGCCGTACCGTTTTCACAGCGCCAAGGAGCTGTTGACGCTATGCCGCGAGCAGGGTTGGAGCATTAGCCGGCTGATGCTGGAAAACGAAAAGGTCTGGCGCAGCGAGGACGAGGTGCGGGCCGGGCTTCTGCGCATTTGGGAAGTGATGCAGGCCTGTGTCCGCCGGGGTTCGGAGCGCGAGGGCACGATGCCGGGCGGGCTGCACGTCAAGCGCCGCGCCGCCGAGCTGTACCGCAAGCTGATCAGCCGCCCCGAGGCCGGGCTCAAAGACCCGCTGACGGTCTTGGACTGGGTGTCGTTCTACGCGCTGGCGGTGAACGAGGAAAACGCCAGCGGCGGCCGGGTGGTTACCGCGCCGACCAACGGCGCGGCCGGCATCATTCCGGCGGTGCTGCACTATTACACCCGCTTTTACCCCGGCGCCAATGAGGAGGGTGTAGTGCGCTTTCTGCTGACCGCCGGCGCCATCGGCATCCTTTATAAAGAGAACGCGTCGATCTCCGGCGCCGAGGTCGGCTGCCAGGGCGAGGTGGGCGTGGCGTGCTCGATGGCCGCCGGCGCCCTGGCCGAGGTCATGGGCGGCAATATCGAACAGGTGGAAAACGCCGCGGAAATCGGCATGGAGCACAACCTGGGCCTGACTTGCGATCCGATCGGCGGTTTGGTGCAGGTGCCGTGCATCGAGCGCAACGCCATGGCGTCGGTCAAGGCGGTCAACGCCGCGCGCATGGCGCTGTTCGGCGATGGCCACCACTTCGTCTCGCTCGACAAGGTGATCCGCACCATGCGCGAGACCGGCGCCGACATGAAGGACAAATACAAGGAAACCTCGCGCGGTGGCCTGGCGGTCAACGTGATCGAGTGCTGATCAGGCGGTGCGGGCGGTTGGCGCGCGGGCGCGCGCCAACGCCAGGCCCGCCGCCGCCGACAACACCAGCGCGCTGCCGGCCAGCGCGCTCGGGCTTAACGATTCGCCCAGAAACGCGAGCCCGAGGCTGACAGTGATCACCGGCTCCAAGGTCGACAGCACCGAGGCCAGCGTCGGGCCGACGTGGCGCAAGCCGATCAAAAAGGCCGAGTTGGCCAAGGCCGAGCTGAAACAGGCCAGCGCCACCAGCGCGCCCCAGCCGGTCGGGCTCGACGGCAGCGTCAAGTGCAGGCCGGCGGCGATCAGACTATCGATCACCGCGGCGCTGACGATCACCACCCAGGCAGCGCCGAGCGGGTGCACGCCTTGGCCGAAACGGCTGTTGCACAGAATATAAATGGCGTAGAGCAAGCCGGAGAGCAGCGCAAGCACGATGCCCATGGGGCTACCGGCATGCAGCGACTGGCCCAACAACAGATACAGTCCCACGGCACAGGCGGCGAGCGCCACGGTTTCGGCGCGGCCGAAGCGGTCGAGCCCCAGCAGTGCGCCCAGCACCGCCACCATCACCGGGTAAACGTAAACCAGCAATGCCACCAAGCCGCTGCTGGCGTAATGCAGCGCCGAGAAATACGTCCACGCCATCGAGGCGAACAGTGCGCCGAGCCCGGCGAACCCCCACAGATCCTTGCCACGCGGCAGCGCGATGCGCTGGCGCCGTACCCAAACGCCCAGCACCACGGCGGCCAGCGTGAAGCGCAGCGCTAGCAGCGACGTGGTATCGACGCCATCGGCATAGGCCAGACGCGCAAACAGCGCCATGCTGCCGTAACCGCAGGCGGCGAGAACGATCCAGAGCAGACCGAGGCGTTTGGATTGCTTGGGCATGTGTTAACCATTCATCATTTTGTATAGGAAGTGTATCGGTCTCGCCCGGCGCTGACAATCGTTGCGCCGCTGCACGCGATCGCGCCGCGTAAACTGGCCGGTCGGTCCTAGCCGCCATCTCCGCCGTGATCTTTCATTGATCGGTAGTTCATCGATTGTGATAAGGATGGGGAAGAGGATGGCAACAGACCGACGCGGGTTTCTCACCGGCATGGCGGCGATGATGGGCGCGAGCGCGCTGCAGCGGACGCTAAGCGCGCCGATCTTGCGCGCGCTGTCGTTGCCGGGCGCCAGCCGCTATGGCGACTTGCGCGATATCGAGCACATCGTGATCCTCATGCAGGAAAACCGGTCGTTCGACCATTATTTCGGCACGCTGCGCGGCGTGCGCGGCTTTGGCGACCCGCGCCCCATCCCGCTGCCCAGCGGCAAGTCGGTGTTCCATCAGCCGTGGCTCGGCGGCAGCGAGGTGCTGCCGTTTCATTTCGATAGCCGCCAAAGCGGCGCCTTGTGCCAGCAAAGCCTGGATCACAGCTGGAAAGGCTCGCAAATCGTTTGGCGCAACCACGATGCCTGGGCTTGGCTGAAAACGCCGCTGTGCATGGGCTACTTCATGCGCCAGGACATCCCGTTCTACTACGCGCTGGCCGACGCCTTCACCTTGTGCGACGGCTATCACGCCTCGATGCAGGGGCCGACCGATCCTAACCGGCTGTATTTGTTTTCCGGTACCAGCGGCCAGACGGTGACCAACGTCGACGACGGCAACTGGACCGCCGATATGGCCAACGATTCGCCGCTGTTCTCGGGCTATCGCTGGACCGCCACGGCCGAACGCCTGACGCGGGCCGGCATCCGCTGGCAGGTCTATCAGGAGTACGACAACTACGGCGACAACGCGCTGGCCTATTTCAAGGCGTTTCGCAAGCTGGACCGGCAGAGCGACGCCTGGCGCCGCGCGCGTTCCATCGTGCCCGGTTCGACCCGCGACAACGCCGTCGCGTCCGATGGCCGCTATCTGGTGCAGGCGTTCGCCCGCGACGTGCAGAGCGGACAGCTGCCGCAGGTGTCGTGGATCGTCGCGCCGCAACGGCTGTGCGAGCATCCGGCCAATTCGCCGGCGCTGGGCGAATGGCTGACGGCGCGGCTGTTGGCTGCATTGGTCGCCAACCCCGCGGTGTGGGCGCGCACGGCGTTTTTCATCACTTACGACGAAAACGACGGCTTCTTCGACCACATGCCCTGCCCGGTGCCGGCGCTCCACGCCGGGCAAGGGCAAAGCACGGTCAGCGTCGGCGGCGAGCGCTACCTGGGTACCCCGATCGGTCTGGGCGTGCGCGTGCCGATGCTGGTGGTGTCGCCATGGAGCAAGGGCGGCTGGGTGTGCTCGGAGCAATTCGACCATACCTCGGTGTTGCGCTTGATCGAGCGGCGCTTCGGCATCGAGGAAAGCAATATTTCCCCCTGGCGGCGTACGGTGACGGGCGACTTGACCTCGGCCTTCGATTTTTCGCACACCGACCTGTCCTGGCCGAGTCTGCCCGATCCCGCCGACTATCAGTCCAGCGCCGCGGCGTCGTGCCGTTTGCCGGCGCCGTCGACGCCAAGTCAGCCGTCGATGCCGCGGCAGGAGCCCGGGCGGCGGCTATCGCGCGCGCTGCCTTACCGGCTGGCGTGCCATGGCGTTGCCGCCGACGCGGGGCGGTCGCTGACGCTCGATTTCATCAATCACGGCGACACCGGCGCGAGCATGATCGTCTACGCGCCCAGCCGGGTGGACGGGCCGTGGCACTACACGCTGGGGCCGCGCACCAAGCTGACGGACACCTGGCATCAGGATGACGATTACTGGTATGGGGTGCATGGGCCGAACGGCTTCGTGCGCGAGTTTGCCGGCGACGTCGGCGATCCGCTGCTCGAACTGCGCGTGCATGAGGACCCGCTTTTACGCATGTTGCGGCTGGTGTTGATCCATCACAGCGGCACGCCGTGCACGGTGGTGATCGCCGCCGCGGGCGACGCGGGGCCGCCGCGCCGGGTGGCGCTGGCCGAGCGCGCGTGGCGCGAAGTGCATTGGGACGTGCGCGGCCGCGACGATTGGTACGATTTGAGTTTGAGTCTGGTGGAACGGCCACGCTGGCACCGGCGGTTGGCCGGCCGGGTGGAAACCGGCCGGCACGGCCTCAGCGATCCGGGGGTGAACGGCGGTTGACGGTGGCTTAGAACCTCTAACAGAACACATTCCGTGGTTGGGTAGCGTGCGTTCGCGAAGCAACGCACGGCCTGAGGACTCGCTCAAGACGTGCATTGCCTGCGGCGAATGCGCGCTACAAAACCTGAGCGGATGCCTGGCTGGTGCTTTTGTTAGAGATTCTTATGCCCCCGCCAACGCCCACTGACCTTCGCCCTCCAGCGTCAGTTGGCGCGGATGGTGACGCAGCAGCGTGCTGCGATGGCCGACGCTGACCAGCACCGCCTGCGGCAGACGCTCGCGCAGCATGCTGTAGAGCGCCTGTTCCAGTTCCTCGTCCATGGCCGAGGTGGCTTCGTCGAGGAAGGCCGCTTGCGGCTTGCCGACCAAGAGCCGGCCGAAGGCCAGGCGTTGCTGTTCGCCCAGCGACAGGATGTGCGTCCAGTCGGCCGGTTCGTCCAGCCGCTCTGCCAGATAGCCGAGCTGCACGTCGGCCAGCGCTTGGCGCGCCGCCGCGTCGTCGGCCATGGCCGGGTGCGGGTAGTACAGCGCGTCGCGCAACGTGCCCAGCGGCAGATACGGCCGCTGCGACAAGAACATCACCCGTTCTTCCGGCCGTACCACCTGGCCGTCGCAATAGGGCCACAGCCCGGCCATGGCGCGCAACAGCGTGGTTTTGCCGACGCCCGAGCGGCCGCGGATCAGCAACGGTTCGCCGGCATGCACCTCCAGCACGGCATCGGCGACCAGCGGCCGGCCGTCCGGGCGGCGCACGGTCAAGTGTTCGAGCGCCACGCGCGCGCCGTCGGTGCGGCGTTGCGGCACCGGCAGCGCATTGGCCTGATCGATGGCTTGGTCGAAACCGGACAGACGGTTCAGCACCGCGCGGTACGAAGCGAAATCGTCATAGGCCTGACGGAAGAACGACAGGTTGTCGTGCAAGCTGCCGAATACCTGCGCGGTCTGCATGATGTCGCCGAGCGTGATCTGTTTGGCGAAGAAACGCTTGGCTTGGATGATGAACGGAAACACCACCGCCGTTTGACTGATGACGAAGTTGAAGCCTTGGAATTTCAACGACCGGTAGACGATCTGCCAGGCGTTGGCGATGACCGCGCCGAACCGGCTGCGCAGCAGTGCGCCCTCGACGCGCTCGCCGCAGTAGAACGCCATGTTCTCGGCGTATTCGCGCACCCGCACCAGCGCGTAGCGGTAGTCGGCGTTCAGTTGCTCGTTGAGGAAGTTAAGCCGGATCAGCGGCCGGCCGATGCGGAAGGCGAACAGCGTGGCGATCAGCACGTAGATGAAGATGGCGAACACCATGCCGCGCGGAATTTGATAGCCGAACAGCGGCAAGACGCCGGACAGTCCCCACAGCAGCAGGGTATAGGCGACGATCGACACCAGCGCGTTGACCACGCCCATCGATAGCGACAGCGACGCCGACACCAGGCTGGCGATATCTTGCTGCAAACGCTGATCGGGGTTGTCGGCCGGGTTGTCCAGATATTGGCTGCGGTAATACGCCTGGCGGTCGAGCCAGCGGGACAGCAGGTGCTCGTTCAGCCACTCTCGCCAATGAATGCTGAAGGCTTGATTGACGAAGAATTCCAGCAGACTGCGCACCACGTGCAGCGCGGCCAGCGCGCTGAATACCAGCATCTCGCGCCAGAACGCCGAGACGTTCAGCTGTTGCAGCGCGGTATAGAAACCGTTGTACCAATTGGAGAACAGTACATTGAGCCGCACCGACATCAACGTCAGCAGCAGGATCAGCGCCAAAACGGCCAAGACGCGCGGGTGGCGCCGGGGCGAAAAATACGGGCCGGTCAATTTCCAGAACTGCCTGCCCCACTGTGTGGTGCGTTTCAGCAACAGTACGCCGATCGTGCACAGCACGATCACCATCACATAGGTTTTGAGCAGCCAAAGGCCGCTGGCAAGCAACTCCTGACGCCAATCCATCGTGTCCCTTTCTTATTTTGGGTGCTTATTACGCATGGACGGTGATATTAGCATAGCGATTGTCATGGTTAGGCAGGACTTTACCGAAAAACGTTTGTATTAAATAATTCCTGCCTTTAAAGCGTTGTTTGCCAATAGTATGTGTCTTCTTTAATAATCTGTTGGCAATGACAAGGGATTCCTTAGCGTTCGCTGTTATACGAGCGCGTTTGATTTGCGGACGAAGTCGCAGCAGAATGTTATTTAACTTTATGAAATGATTGCGGTAGGATCGTGGCTTCGTCAGGTGTCAGGCAGATGTAAGATAGACGTAAGGTAAGCTCACGGTGGTCCGGAAATTCGGAAATGCGGTTGTTCCTTTGTCCAACTTCTAACCGGCGTCGGTCAAGATGATTAAGAAAATCCCCGTTGAGCGACTACGCCCGGGCATGTTTCTGCATAACCTCAACGCAGGATGGATGTCGCATCCATTCCTGCGCAATCGCTTCCTGGTGACGGAAGAGTGCATGATCGAGCGGATCATCGCCGCCGGCATCCATGAGCTGTACATCGACACCTCGCGCGGTTTGGACGACAAGGACGCGCCCACCGAGGCCGAGGTCAATGCACAGCTGATGGAAGAGATGCAAGCGGCGGTGCATAGCGAGACGCCGTACCGCTGCACCACCGTGGCCGAGGAATTGCCCAACGCGCGCCGGCTGCGCGCCCGCGCCACCCGCATCATCCGGTCGGTGATGCACGACGCCAAGATGGGCAAGGCCATCAACCTGGAAGAAATCGACTCGCTGGTCAGCGAAATCATCGAAAGTATTTTGCGCAACGACAGCGCCTTGCTGCTGCTGTTGCGCGTGCGTGCGCAAAACGACTACACGTTGGTGCACTCGGTGGCGGTCAGCGCCATGATGATCACCCTGTGCTATACCCTGAGCTGCGACCGCGCCATGCTGCACCAGGCCGGGGTCGCCGGACTGTTGCACGACATCGGCAAGGTGCGCGTGCCGGTGGAGATTCTCAATAAGCCCGGCCGGTATTCCGAGTACGAGTACGAGGTGATGAAACGCCACCCCAAGCACGGACTGGAAATTCTGCAAGGGGTGGAGGGCATGCCGCACGAGGCGCTGGACGTGGCGCTCAATCACCATGAGCGCCTGGACGGCAGCGGCTATCCGCATGGCCAGGGCTGCGAGACCATCAGCCGCATGGCGCGCATGGCCGCCATCGCCGACGTCTACGACGCCATCACCTCCGATCGCTGCTATCACACCGCCATGCCGCCCACCGCCGCCCTGAAAAAAATGTGGGAGTGGAGCCGGCATCACTTCGACCCTTCGCTGATGCGCGCCTTCATGACCGCGATCGGCATTTATCCGGTCGGCACGCTGGTCAAATTGGAGAGCGGCCGCATCGCCGTGGTGGTTGAGCCGCACGAGAGCGAAGTGCTCAAACCGAAAGTGCGCGCCTTTTTCTCCACCCGTTCCAACCTGCATATTCCCGCTCAATTAATCGATTTGTCGCGTCCGTTCGGCGCCGGCGGCGGCGACCGCATCATCGGCTACGAGGACCCGCGCAAATGGAACCTCGACCCGACCCGCTATCTCTCCGACGTCTCGTAACTCATTTCAATACCAATAGACCAAATAATGGGTCGGCACCGCCCGCGGGAACAGCCAGCCATGGCGCTCGACGCGGATGTCGACCGGGCGGTCGTTGCGGCCCTGGCGGCGCATCCATTCCGCCGCTTGTGCCTGACAGGTTGAGTCGTCCGGCGCGCACAGCAGCGCGCCCGGCTGATCGCGCCAGCCGAATACCGGCGTCACCCCGGCCGGCAGCCTGTCCGGCACGCCGGGCACCACCCGCACCGACGGGTCGGCGAAGAACGGCACAATGGCCACGTCGGGCCAACCGCCGCCGATCCAGACCGGCGGTTTGCCTGGGCGCGCCGCCAGGATGGCGCGCGCGGCGGCGTCGTCGTCGCGGTAGTGGCACAGCGTGCCCGCATAGGCCTCGTAGCCTTTGAAACCCGCCGCCAGCAGCAGCAAACCCAGCCATACCGCTGGTAGCGCCCGCAGCAACTCGCGCGCGCGTTCGATTTGCCAGCCGTTGGCGCGCGTCAGCCAGAACAGCGGCAGCACGTAAGCCAGCGGTATCGCCCAGTGCAGCGCAATCTTCACATAACCGCACAGCGCGAACAGCGCGGTGATCGCCAGTGGCGACAAGGTCAGCCAGAAGAGCACGTCATTGCCGCCATCGCGCGGACGCAACGAGGCGCGTACGCGCTCGCCCAGCGTGCCCTTGAAGCCGGCGGCCAGTATCAGTCCCCAGGCCACGCCACCGTAGCTCAGCGGCGATAGTAGGAAACTCGCCAGATGCTTCCAGTCGACGTGGTGATCCGCTTTGCGGCCGACGTAATTCAGTGTCGAGTCGCCATGGTGCAGCACCCATAGCGCATGCGGCCAAAGGCAGAGCGCGAAGGCGGCGAGCGCGAGCCACGGCGCCGGTGTGCCGAGCCAGCGGCGGCCGACGCGGGTGGCCAGCGCGGCGATCAGCATGCTGGCCAGCAGCACGCCGGTGTAGTACTTGCCCAGCATGCCCAGCGCGCCTAAGATCCCCAGCCCAACGGCATACCCGCCGTGCCCGCCCCGTAGCGAGCGCACGAACATCAGCGTCAGCCAAGGCCAGATCGGCAGCAGGATGCTATTGGCGTTGAACTTGAACGCCAGCGTGCTGAACGGCAGCGTGAGGCTCAACGCCATCAACATCAGCGCGCGGCGGTCGTCCGGGATGAATTCGCCGGCCAGACGCAGCACGCCGAAGGTGCCGATCAGCATGCCGAGGCTCGACAACAGAAAGAATGCCCACACCGTGTGCGGCATGACGGCGAACCACGCCTTGGCCACCCAGCCGGTCAGCGGCGGATGTTTGAAAGTGCCGAGTTCCCAGTAGGGGGTGAAGACATAGGCCTCGACCATGTCGCCGTAGGCGTCGAGATTGGTGAACGCCACCTGGCTGATCAGGTACCAGGCCACGACCGATAGCAGGCACAGCAGCGCCGGTTGCGCGATGAAGCGGTCCGCCAGCCGGCCAGTCCATGTCTCCCAGACCGTGCCGAAGCGCCGAGGCGCATGGCGCAAACGGCAGGGCAGCGTATGACTGCCTGGCGTATGGCAGCCGCAAGGCCGGTCGGGGTTGTGGTAAGGCAGCGTGTGTTGAGCGGTCGGCGGTGTCATGGCTTGATGTTTGTTTTGTTTTGTGGGAAATATTCCCGCGTTTAAATATTACGATCTGATATAAAGGATGGCAAGGCTTGCCGCCAAGCTTGTCTGCTCCTTGCTTAACATTTGCACAAGAATGCAACAAACACCGTCACCGACACGCCGACTTGCCAGCAGGGGGCTTGGGCACATACAATCGCCAGTCTCTTCGCTTGCCAGCGCTCATCCGCTGGCGTCGCCCGCCCGGGTGGTGAAATGGTAGACACAGCGGACTTAAAATCCGCCGGGGGGAAACTCCTGTACCGGTTCGAGTCCGGTTCCGGGCACCAAATCCTGCTTCTGAAATCCTCCTAGCCGCATTACCTGGGCATTGAGCATGCGTTATCAAATCGCCGGAGAGGTGCCCTCAGCTTGTGCGCAAGTCTCTGTTTATGACAAATTATGCCGTTTGTGCGGCAATGTATGTACGGATAAGTGTTTGCTGTATAACGGAAAAATTGAGTTTTGCATAGTTGGCTGTTAAAATCGGAGAGGGTGGGTAACAGGAGTTCATCGTGAAGCTTGAAGATCGGGTGCGGCAGTCGATCAGGCGTCGTGCGAGTGTAGTGGTATTGCGTTCGGACGTTGCGGCTTTGGGCAGTCCAACCCAGGTAACACATGCTTTGGATGCGTTGCTCCGTAGCGGTGAGCTTCTTCGCTTGGCGACTGGAATCTATGTTAAGTCGAAGCGCGAGGCGGGTGGCGGGGTGGTTGGGCCTCAAGCGGGGTTTGAGGTCATTATCCGCGAGGTCGCTCAGAAGTTAGGGCTCGTGCTGCATGAAGTGCTTCCTCCTTATGCTTCTGAGGTAGCTGGCGAGGGTGCATTGGTGATCGAGACTGAAACGCCGCGCGTTTCGCGCACGCTGGTCATCGAAGGGATACGCGTTCATTTCCGTAGCTATCGGCGTAGACGTCGAGATGCCAAGGGACAGCAGCCGTTGGCGATTCCGACAGTGGGTGTCGCTCATTTTGTGCAAAAGTTGGCTCAGCGGTACGCGGTGACCTACGCCAGCAATCCCATGGATCAGTGGGCTGAGTCGGCGACACGCTTAGCTGGAGACGAGGTGACGTCGGATAGCACGGAGGATCTCCTGATCGCATTGAAACGTGCGGGCAAGTTATCAAAGGAAGAGGTCGCGACGCTAGCGGTCAATTATTTGCGGGAGCGGAGACGGCATGTTCGATCCGTTTAAGGATTTTGACCAAGTAGGCTATCTGCGAAACCGGTTTGAAGAAAAAGACCCGGAAATCATTCGTGAGCTTGAGCACACGATGTTTCGTGCAGGGTTGGATGAAGCTTTGACCTATGTGGCAAAGCGCAAAACGCTCGTTTATGGCGATTTCCTCGCCGTGCATCGCCTTCTGTTCTTTGCGTTCTATCCATGGGCCGGCCAGGATCGTGCGGCTACGGTGCCTAACAGCGCGGTGTCCAAAGGCAGCACAATGTTTTGTCATCCTCTCGATGCACGGCGCGCCGTGGAGCAGGGGTTGCGTATCGGGCAAGACAAGGCGGCGCTGCGACAGCGCCCGGGCGAGGTTATGGGCTGGTTCGCCTATGGTCATCCCTTCCTTGATGGAAACGGGCGGACGATGCTGATCATCCATAGTGAGCTTTGCCATCGGGCGGGCTTCTGTATCGAATGGCAGCATACGAGCAAGGACGACTATCTGACGGCGCTGAGTGCTGAAATTTCTTCCCCCGGCCAAGGTCATTTAGACTGTTATCTTCGTCCTTTCATTGGGGCTTCGCGCGGTCGGGGTTTATGGGGCAGCGCTATCGATGGCATTCAAGGATTGGATGGACGCAGTATTCAGAATACCGTGGAGGGCGAGTATTCCGATGCGCGCGTACAGCAGAAATACCAAGCGTTTGAGATGAACCGGGCTCGCGCCGCTGCGGACCCTCGCCAATGTGCTGGTCGAGCAGAATGGCATTCTGAGTAATAGGAACAGGCGAGCGGTTGTGGCGACAACGATTGATCGCTGATTGCAAATGCCGGCCTCGGTTCGAGTCCGGTTCCGGCGCCAAGAACACTTCCCGCACGTGATGCGTTCGCAAAGCAACCTATCCGAATCTTCCCAATAGATAGCCGCGGGTTGTCGCTGCGAGCCGAACCCTCTCTACGCTAAGTGCAAGCACAGTCTCCCGGAACGGGGTGGCGTTCTGGCGTCGTGTGGCCTGAATGCTTTGAGCGATGCAAAATCAATATTTACTTCGTATTAAAAATTATGTTAGGATCGTATTTGTAAGTTTAGTTAATCAAACTAGATTGAAATTGTTTCTATTCTCTCTTGTGCTGATTGATTTTGCTATCAAACAATTAATCTTTTGATTTAAAAAAGAAAATGCACGGTTTGTGTGTTTTCGTGTCTTCGTTCCCGCAAATGATGAGGCTGACGCTTATATCGGGCTGTTCGGCGATAGGATGCATATCGGCCTTATGTAATGACAATGTCATAAAATGAAATCGATGACGTGGTTCATTGGCATGGCATGTATGTGTCTTGTCACTTCCCCTTTGAGCATTGCCCTTCCGCTGTGGCAAACCTCCGGCTATTCGCGGGCGATTGTGCAGGCCCGCGCCGGTGATGCCGGTCAAGCGCTGTCTCTGATTGAAACCGAGCGCACCAAGGGGCCGCTCAGCACGCCTTTGCTGAATGATTATCTGACCCTGCTGTGCTGGTCGGGACAAATGCGGCAGGCTCTGGCTATGACGGAGGGGCATGAGAGTGCGTTGCGACCGGAAACATTGCGTTTGCTGGCAAGAGCCGCGCGCGATCTCAAGCGTTACGCGCTGGCCGAGCAGCTTTATCGGCGATCAGCCAGTCTTGGCGCCGATGTCGACGCGGAGGCCGGGCTTGCCATGGTGTTGGCCGAGACGGGACAGTCCTCGGCGGCGTTGGCAACGCTGGATGCGGCTGTGCCGCGCGGCGAACAGGATACGCTGACGCTGATCCGCGCCCGCGCCTACGTACTGATGCTCTCCGGGGACTATGCCCGCACGCTCGATTATTTGCACGATGCGCGCGATCAATTTCCTGCCGATCCCGAGCTTGAACAACGTTATGGCGCCGTGCTGGCACGCCTTGGCGTGCCGGTGCCGAACGGTGTGATGACGGCAGACGATCAGGCGGCCCTCTATCGCCTTTCCGGTTTTGCGCAGAAGGCCGGCGCCGGCCAGGCGGCCCTGGTCGCCGAGGTCTATAAGCGGTCGCTTCCACCTATCGGTTTTTTTAACGACTACCTGCTCATGCTGTGCCGGCAGGGACACGTGGCTCAAGCGTTGCAATTGGCGCAAGAGCATGAGATGGCCATGACCGCGCGGACATTGACCCTGTTGCACGATGCGGTTGCCCGGGAGGGGAACGACGCGCAAAAGGCGCTGGTCGCACGGTGGTTCGAGAAGCGGCGGCACCCCCAGGATTTGCCCGATGGCGCCGTATCCGCAGCAGCCGATCCCGTTTTGCAAGAGGCCCGTGAACGGACGCAACTGCTGATGGGCTCGGAGGAGTGGTCGCAGGCGCTGGTGTGGCTGATGCGGTGGCAACCGCGCTATGCCGCCGACCCTGTGCTCAATGACGACTACATGACGGTATTGGAGGCCATGGGGCTGGTCGCGCAACAGCAGACGCTGGCGGGCGCGCCGATGCGCTTTGGCCGTTTGCCGGCGCGAGAGGCGGTTTTTAACCGCAGTGTCGAGCTTGGCGTGTGGGGCCGGATTCAGTCCGATCAGGAGGACGGGGATACGCGTTACGCTCAGACCGATCAGGCGCTGGCGCTCAATGCTGGCTGGTTGGCTGAAGCGGATCTGACCGACGTGATGCGGCAGCAAGGGATCGACTTGCGCGTGATCCTGCTCGAACAGCGGCAGCGCTGGCAACAAGCCGTCGACCTGTACCGTCAGCATACCGGGTTTGCCTGGTCGGCCCGTGCCGAGGCGGCGGTGGCCACCTCGCTACTGGCGCTGCGCCAGCCGCGAGAAGCGGAGGGGCTGTACCGTGCCGCGCTTGCCCTGGCGCCACAGGACGACGATGCCATCGAATGGCGAGTGGGCTTGGCGTATTCCCTGCTTGAGTCGGGACAGTATCGCAGCTGTCGTCAATATATGGCCGGTTTATTGGCCTCCGTGCCGAGAGATCAGATCGACGGTGCGACAGGGCAGTGGGTATTCAATCCGGACTATCAGACCGTGGCGTATCACCAAGCCATGATTTCGGCTTACCTGGAGGGCAATGACGTAGCGGCATGGCAGTTGGATGGCTTGCTGGCGGATGCGCCTTACGACATGACCTTGCGCCAAGGCCAGGGGGAGAACCAATTGATGCGCGGCTGGCCGCGGCGAGCCAAGGAGACTTTCCGGCGCATAGAGGTCGATCAGTTGCCGGAGACGGCGCGTCCTGCGCTGCTGGGGCAGGCTGATGCGGCAATGGAACTGGCCGAGTTCGGCGAGGCAGGGCGCATGCTGGATACGGTTCAAGCGCAGCAGTCCGATTGGGCGGCATTGCAGGAGCGGCAGCAGCATCTTGCCGATGCGCTGCGTCCGCAGCTGGTGGTGGAGACGGGGCACGACATGGGGGGAAGCCAGGGGGTCTCGGATCAGAATGCATGGGATAACCTGATCCGCGTTTATAGCCAGTCGTTCGGACATTGGCGGCTGTTTGGCCAGCACCAGTTGCAGACGGCCGATTTCTCCACGGTAACCCCCGCACAGCAAGCACGCTACGAGACCCTTGGCATGGGGGGGCAGCATCGCAGCCAGTATGGGACGGGCGAGTTCGGTTTGTTCAGCGAGGTGGACGGCCACGGTCGGCAAGGTGGTTTTGCCGGCTACGACTGGACGCCGGACGATCTCTGGACGCTGGGAACGCGCTTTGAACAGGACAGCGCGCAGGTTCCCTTGCCGGGCCGCCTGGATGGTGTGGCGGGCAACCTGTTGCGCGCGAGTCTGCAATATCGTCCTGGCGACGATAACCAGTGGTTGTTGCAGGCGAGCCAGCTCGATATGTCGGATGGCAACCGGCGGCAAAGCCTCTCGCTTGACTGGGATCAGCGCTGGGTGGCAGGGCCTGTCTGGCAGTTGAGCACGCAAACCGGCGTGGCGACCAGTCACAACGATCAGGTGCCGCAGGCGCAGTATTTCAATCCTCTCAAAGATCTGGAAACAAACCTGACGGTCAGCAACGACTGGACGCTCTGGCGCCGCTATGACAGCAGCTGGCACCAGCGCCTCGGCCTGACGCGCGGCCGCTATTATCAATCCGGCGAAGGGACCGGCAACCTGTGGGGGCTGACCGTGGAGCAGGTCTGGCAATGGGGGCACGACAATGCGCTCATTTATGGTTTGACGCGTACCAGTCACCCTTACGACGGCGCCCAAAGTCTGAATAACCGGGTCTATGTCAATCTGAATTGGCGATTTTGATGAACATCCTGTTTAAAACCATCTTGCTGTGCTGGCTGTTGTTGTGCGGGCCGTTGGCGTCGGCCGCGGGCAACCCGAATGCCCGGCTAATTATCTTGTGCTACCACGAGGTATCGGAATCGGACGTCGGTCTGAGCGATCCCTACGCGGTGAACGTCAAATTGCTGGCGCAGCAGCTGTCGTGGATGAGGGGGCAGGGCTATCACTTCGTCAGCATCGATCAGATATTGGCCGACCGCAACGGCGGCGCGCCGCTGCCGGATAAGTCGGTTTTGCTGACGTTCGATGATGGATACCGCAGCGTCTATACCAAGGTATTTCCCGTCCTGCGCCAGTTCAACGCGCCGGCGGTGATTGCGCTCGTCGGTTCCTGGCTCGCGCCGCGTCCGGATCAGGAGGTGAAATATGGCGATTTGTGGGTGCCGCGCAATCGTTTCGTCACTTGGGCGCAGGTGCGGGAAATGCAGGCGAGCGGCCTGGTCGAAGTGGCCAACCATTCTTATGCGCTACATACCGGCATGACGGCCAACCCTCAAGGCAATGCCGAGCCGGCGCTCAGTAGCCGCCTCTACACCAATGGTCAGTATGAAACGCCGGCGGCCTATCGGCAGCGCGTGCGTGACGACTTGCAGAAGAACAGCGAAGTCATTCGCCAGGAAACCGGTAAGACCCCGAGGGTGATGGTATGGCCCTATGGCAGTTACACTTTGCCGGCGACCCGAATTGCCGGCGAACTGGGAATGCCGGTTACCCTGTCGCTGGACGCTGGCGTCAACACTGCTCAGACTCCGCTATCGGCGATGCGGCGCGAGCTTATGGATGCGCGCAGCTCGCTGACGGATCTGGCCGACCAGTTCCGCCAGTTCATGCGATATCCCGATGGGATCGCCCCGGACCCCAGTCGTATCATGCATATCGATCTGGACTACATTTATGACCCGGATCCGAAGCAGACGGAAGACAATCTCGGCCGCTTGCTCGACCGCGTGAAAGCGATGGGGGCGTCCACGGTTTACCTGCAGGCCTATGCCGATCCCGATGGCAGCGGCGAGGCGAGCGCGCTTTACTTTCCCAACCGTCACATGCCGATGCGGGCCGACTTGTTCAATCGGGTGGCCTGGCAGCTGCAAACGCGCTGCAACGTCAAAGTCTACGCCTGGATGCCGCTGCTGGCGTTTCGCCTACCGGCGGACAACCCGGCCGGCAGCCATCTGGTGCTATCCGATAGCCGTGATGGCGGCCCGCCCCAGGTGCGCGGTTATCGCCGGCTCAGTCCCTATTCCCCGCAGGCGCGCCAGGTGATTCTCGACTTGTATGAGGACTTGGCTCAGAGCGCGCATTTCAGCGGCCTGCTATTCCATGACGATGCAACTCTGTCCGACTTCGAGGACGATAGTCCCGAAGCACTGGCGGCGTATCGTGCAGCCGGCTTGGGGGATGTGTTGGCGGATATTCGCCGCCATCCGGCCGCACTGGCGCGCTGGACGAGCGACAAGATCAAGCTGCTCGATGATTTCAGCATGTTGCTCGCGCAGGCCGTCAATGAATGGCAACCCGGTGTCAAAACCGCGCGCAACTATTACGCGGAGACCATTCTGAATCCGAACGCGCGTGAATGGTATGCCCAGACGCTGGACAGCGGGCTTGCGCATTACGACCGCGTCGCGATCATGGCCATGCCCTATATGGAAAACGCCGGCGATGCCGATGCCTGGCTGCGGCAGTTATTCCAGCATGTGGCGCAGGTGCCCGGGGCGCTGGACAAGACGGTCTTTGAGTTGCAGGCGGAGGACTGGCGCACGCATCGGCCCGTGCCGACACGGGAGATGATCGATTGGGTACGTTTGCTCAATACGTTGGGGGCTCGGCATATCGCCTATTACCCTGACGACGTGTACACGGATCACCCGCGGTTATCCGATTTCAAGCGCGTGTTCTCCATGCGCAGTCTGCCGTTGCAATGAGCCGGGTATGAGTCGATATGAAACTGCTGATTGAATGGCTGTTGGCTTTTGCCTTCTACTACCCGTTGTTTATGGCATGGCTGTGGATGCAGGGCGCTGGGCATTACTATCTCCATTACGAACGCAAGGATCCTCCCCTGGATCAGCCTCCGGCGCTGCCTTATCCCCCGATATCGGTGATCGTTCCCTGTTACAACGAAGAGGCGCATGTGCGGGAAACCATCGGTTATGCGCTGGCACTGGATTATCCCGACTTTGAGGTGATTGCTGTCAATGATGGCAGCCAAGATGCCACCGGCGCGACGCTGGATCAGTTGGCGGCGGAGCATCCGCGGTTGCGCGTCATTCATCAGGATCCCAATCAAGGGAAAGCGGTTGGACTGAATACGGCGCTGCTGCTGGCACGGCATGAATTTCTATTGTGCATTGACGGCGATGCCGTACTCGATCCGTATGCCGGAAAGTGGCTGATGCGTCATTTTTTGATCTCGCCACGTGTTGGCGCGGTCACAGGGAATCCCCGCATCCGGAATCGTACAAGCTTGCTTGGCCGTCTGCAGGTGGGGGAATTTACCGCCATTATCGGTCTGATCAAGCGTGCGCAGCGTACCTATGGCCGGCTCTTCACGGTCTCGGGGGTGCTGACGGCTTTTCGCAAGACCGCAGTCTTTCAAGCTGGCTTCTGGAGCGAGGACATGCTGACCGAGGACATCGACATCAGTTGGAAAATTCAGCTGTGCCATTGGGGCGTACGATTCGAGCCCCGCGCACTGGTCTGGATTCTGATGCCCGAAACGCTGCGCGGCTTGTGGAAGCAGCGTCTGCGTTGGGCCAAAGGCGGGACGCAGGCCTTGTGGCGCAATGCCTGGATATTGGGGCGTTGGCGGCATCGGCACATGGCGCCGATTTATCTCGAGTATTTCCTCAGCGTGATCTGGTCCTATTCGATGGGGTTTGTCATCGTTTACTGGCTGCTGCACTTTGTGTTTCCCAAGCAGACCATTGCGGTGGCCAGTCCTTTCATTCCAGGCTGGTACGGCCTCGTGCTCGGCTTTACTTGCATGGTGCAGTTTGCCGTCAGCAAGTGGATCGACAGCAGTTACGACCAAGGACTGGGCCGCAACTACTACTGGATGATCTGGTATCCGCTGGCGTTCTGGCTCATCAATGTCGGCACCACCATCGTAGCTTTCCCGCAGGCACTGCTGCGCAAGAAGGGTAAGCGGGCGCGCTGGACCAGCCCCGACCGTGGAGTACATCATGTCAACCAAGCATGATCTGATCATCGAGGCCCGTCATATTTTGACCCGGCGTCAACGCGCGCTTTCCTGGTTGCTGACGTTGCTGGGCTGGGCTGGCTGGTGCTATCTGTTGCTGCCGGCTCTGGCTGTCGTTCTATTTTGGGTATTTGGCCGCGATATTCTGTCCGTCGGTGGGGATATGCATCGATTGTCGGAAAACGTCGATATTCTACGGCTTTATCTGCTGATAGCCGGCACGCTTGGCGGCCTGCTGGTGTTTTGGTCGCGTATCAATCTTTGGCGTTTTGCCGGCGTCGACCGCCGCAATCCGATCGCCAATGCGTCGATTGCTGAGATCGCCGACGATCTTGAACTGTCTGCCGCCATGCTGCAGCACGGCCAAGGCGGCAAGATCGTGGTGGTGCACCATGGCGCCGAGGGGGGGATTATCGGCATCGATGTGGTGCTGCCGCTGGTGAGGGACGGGCATAATAGCGAGCGCTGTCTGCTTGACCAGAGATAAATGGCAGGGTTTGGGCAATATCGCCGTGGGGGCATGCGGCCGACGAGATGGTGGTGGATTGGCGCTCTGCGCCGAACCCACGCTACAAAAAATCCCAAAGGCCAGCCCATTCAAAACGGGCTGGTCTTCTCTCTGTCATTCCGTCGCGGCGCTTAACGCCGCCCCTCGAAACCAAGCAGGACGTTGACGGCGTTCACGCCGATGTCGTCCACCATGTAGCCGCCCTCCATGACGAACAGCGTGGGCGTATTCAAGGCGGCCAGACGTTCGCCGATCTTGAAGAAATCCGTGCTCTCCAGCAGAAAGTGACTGATAGGGTCGCCCTTGAAGGTGTCGACGCCGAGCGAAATCACCAGCGCGTCCGGCGCGTACTGGGCGATCTTCTTGCAGGCTTGATCCAACGCGTCGCCGTAGGTGTCCCACTCGGTGCCCTTCGGCAGCGGGAGATTGTGGTTGAAGCCATAGCCGTCGCCGGCGCCTAGCTCGTCCTTATGACCGCTGAAGTAGGGGTAGGACGTCTTCGGGTCGCCGTGAATAGACACGAACATCGCGTCCGCCCGGTGGTAGAAGATACCCTGCGTGCCGTTGCCATGGTGGTAGTCGACGTCGAGCACGGCGATCTTTTTGGCGCCGGCGTCCAAAAAGCCTTGGGCGGCAATGGCGGCGTTGTTGAGGAAGCAATAGCCGCCCATGTATTCGGCGCCGGCATGGTGGCCCGGAGGGCGGCACAGCGCGAAGGCGACCTTTTCATTTTGCACGATGTGGGACATCCCGGTCAGCGCGGTATTGGCGCTGGCGCTGACCGCATCCCACGTGCCCGACGTAATGGCCGAGCCGGCATCCATCGCATAAAAACCGAGCTTGCCGTCGATATATTCCGGCTCTATATCATGACGCAGCTCGCGCACCGGCCAGACCAGCGGCAACGCGTCCAATGTGCTGCCCGTCGCCAGCCACTCGATCCAGGCGTTTTGCAGGAAGCGGACGTAGCGTTCGCTGTGCACGCGTGTATAACGCGAGACGTCGTACCGGTCCGGCGCGAGGACATCGCCGAGATCCATATCCTTGACGCGCTTCAAGATCGTGTCGGCCCGGCTCGGCATTTCGAAGCAAGGAATGATGTGGCCGTCCTTGAGTTCCGTGGCGTGGTGCAAGCGGTGGCTGGGGCTGAAAATCGTCAACATGTCGCTCAATCCTCTCGTTGGGAATACGTCCATTTTAGTGCGGGGTTAAGGCGATATTTTTGCTTTATTTGCTACGAAAAGGTTATCTTTTGAAAAGAAACTTCAGATAGCGTGTCGATGTGAGAAAAGAAAAAACTAAAGAAGTGCTGGATGCCGTAGATATGTCTATTTTGCGGCTGTTGCAGCAAGACGGCGCGCTGTCCACGCCGGCCTTGGCGGAGAAGCTGGCGAGCAGCGTGACGCCGTGTTGGCGCCGTTTGAAGCGCTTGGAGCAAGAGGGCTATATCAAGGACTATCAGGCCAACCTGGATCGCAAGAAACTGGGAATGAATGTCCTGGCCTTTGTGCAACTGAGCTTTGTGGCCCACGCCGATGAGGCGCCGAATCGTTTCGAGCAGCAAATCCAAGCTTATCCCGAGATTTTGTCATGTCATAAGGTGACGGGCGACGCCGACTACCTGATCCAAGTGTTGGTGGAAGATCTGGACGCCTACAGTCATTTTGTCGAGAATGTGCTGCGGAAGATCGACGGGATTTATAAAATCCAATCCAGCCTTGCCCTCAAGGAAGTGAAGAGCGGCACGAGGATTCCTCTCCCCAAATAGCCATGACGCTGCGCCATGAAAGCGGCCGGCAGGAGAACGCATGGACACCAAAACGAAAACGTATCGCGTTGGTGACGCCCGCATTACCCGCGTCACCGATACCCTGTTGCATGGCCTGACGCCAACGTATCTGTATGGCGATTGGGATGCCGGGTTGTTGAACGAGCAGCCGCGGTTGCGCGGCCTGCTGGATGACAACGGCGAGCACGTCACGCTCAGCGTGCATACCTGGGTGATCGAATGGGGCGGGCAGGTGATCTTGATCGATACCGGTATCGGCAACCACAAGGCGCGCCCGTTCAGCGCACTGTTCCATCAGCTGCAAACGCCGTTTCTCGAACGGCTAGCCGCCATCGGCATTCAGCCGGCGGACGTGGCTCACGTCTTGCTCACCCATCTGCATGTCGATCATGTCGGTTGGAATACCCGCCTGGTCGATGGCCAATGGCTGCCGACCTTTCCGAATGCCCGCTACGTGATGCCGCAGGGCGATCTCGATTTCTTCGCCTCACCGGCCGGAGAGGGCCGGCGGATGGTGTACGACGACAGCGTGGCGCCGGTGATCGCCGCCGGCCAGTCGGTGGTCATGGGGGGGGACGGCGGCGCGTACTTGGAGGGGTTTCATTTTCATCCGACCCCCGGCCATTGCGCGGGGCATATGTCGATTTCATTGACGTCCCGTGGCGAGACGGCGCTGTTCACCGGCGACGTGGTGCACACGCCGATGCAGATCTACCGGCCGCAATGGAATTCGGTGTTTTGCGCCGATCAGGATCAGGCGCGGACATCGCGCCGTTGGCTGCTGGACTTCGCGGTGGAGCAGGATGCGCTGGTGCTCCCCGCGCACTTCACCGATACCTCGGCCGGGCGGGTGACACACCAGGATGGCGGTTTCGCCTGGCAATTCGTTTGATACGGCATAACGGCCACAATAACGATATTTGGCCATGTGTCTCCGCACCCTGTACACTTCTTTCCATGCCGCCTGATGGGGCATATAGGGATAAACGATTCGAACTTATCGAACTGGCAAGCAAGATAAATGAACGACGAAACATATAGCGGGGAAAAGCCCTCAACGAAGCGGCCTCGCACCCGTCGGGGCTGCGAGGAAGACTATCAGAAATTTCGCGCGGAAATCCTGGCGACCGCCAAGAATATCTACCAGACGCACGGTATTGAAAAGCTTACCATCCGCGCGCTTGCCAATGAATTATCAATTTCGCCGATGCTGGTTTATCACTATTTTGCTGATAAAGTGGATTTGATCATTGCAATGTGGGATGAAATCCTTGAGCAGGCGTTTAATTTTACCTTCGAACATACGGAAGGTATTTCAGATGTCCATGAGCGCATTCGCGTTCAAAATGAACGTTGTTTTGAATTTTGGGAAAATAATCCAGAGAAATTTCGATTGGTTTTTCTCACCGATGTTTCTAAATGCAAACGCATGGAAACCGGGCTGACCGCCACCAAGTATTTTTCCATGATGGCCGCGCACCTCTACGCGCCCATCCGTGAGCTGGCCCAGGAAACGGGCGCCTCGGAAGCCCAGATAGATCAGGCGCAGGACTTGCGCTCGTCCATGTTGATCGGGTACCTCTACGCCAGCGTAGCCAATACCCATTTCCCTCGGTCCGACTTGGCGCAGTTGCGCGCAACGACGCTGGAGGCGATATCGATCTGCGTTGACCGGATTCTCAATCGCCACAAGCAGAGCCCCGGTTAGCCCTCTTCGGACGAGTCTCTCTATTTCTACGGTTTACCGATAAAAAGAGTCGCTTGGAGATTTCCTCTCCAAGCGACACGCAATTGACTTCGAAATCACTAACTCATCTCGTTGTACTAGTATAACATTGTGAGGTTTTTGGAAAATGTGCATTGCAAAATTTTACGGGGAGAGCTTTGTCTATAGCCATAAAAATATCGCGGGAGATATTGGCTGTTTATGAATATTTTGTTTTGTTGATAAAAGGATAAAGGAATAGCCTATCTGACGATATTTAAAATATCAGATAGGCTATTGATTACATCAACACTGATTAAAACCGGTGCATTGTGGAGATAACACAAGGGCCGTGTCGGCAGCCCTTGTGTCATTTAACCGGTTTGAAATCAGAAGTTGTGTTGCAGGCTCACTGCGAACGAGTTCAGCGTGGTGTCTTGACCGTTGACGGCTGCCGTGGCGTTCTTCTTGAACTTCAGGTGGCCATAAGCCAGCTCGGCCGTCGTACGCTTGGACAGGTTGTAGTCAACACCCAGGATGTACTGGTCGTAGCCGGTATCGCTCAGGGTATTGTCGCCGATCTTCTGATCCCAGCCCTTGGCATAGGTTGCCTTCGGCGTGAAGGCGCCGATGGAGTAGGCGGCGGATAGCGCGGCTTGACGCGTCTTCAGATTCAGCGCAGCCGGGGTCGAGCCGGCATAGGTGTGGCCGATGCCGTTGCTGTTGGTGAACGATGCGCTGTCGCCCGAGAAGCCGTCCGTCCAGTCGTAGCCGGTGGCCTCTTGATAGGCAACGCCCACATACAGGTTGTTGCCGTTGTAAGCCGCTTCAAAGTAGTTGATGTGAGCGGTGTGCGGGTTGTCGCTGGATTGCGCGGAAGTGGTCGCGTTTTGGCTGCCAGCGTCGGTTGCGCCGCTTACGCCGCCAATCGGGTTGAACTCTTTCTGGTAAGCGTAATGGAAAGAGAAGTTCTCGAAGGCGTAGTTCAAACCAAGGGTGCCGATGTCGGACGCTTTGGAGACGCCGTTGTTTTGGTTCTTGTTTTCGCCAAAACCGTAAGCAACGTTGCCGCTGAAGCCGTAGAAGGTCGCGGAGTCGTAGCGGACGGCGTTCTTCAGGCGGTTAGCTTGGTTGGTGAATACAGCCAGGCCATTGGCGCCGGTGTTGTTGACCGCGCCGCGGTAGTTGTTCATTTCCGCGTCGTATTGCCATTGGTCAACGGCGTACAGGTCTTTCAGCGAGCTATTGATCTGGCCGAGACGGATCGTACCGAGGTTGCCGCCATCCAGGCCGACGAACGTCTGGCGCGAGCCGAAATTGCTGCTGTTGGTGCCCGTGGTGCTGGTGTTGCCACCCAGCACGATGCGGTTTTCCACTTGCCAAATCGTCTTCAGGCCGTTGCCAAGTTCTTCGGTGCCCTTGAAACCAATGACCGAGGTGTAGTCGTGCACGCCGTTGTTGGAGGCGCCACCGGTGACGGTGTCGTGTTCCACGCCAGCGTTCATGGTGCCATAGATGGTGACATCGGCCATGGCGGCTACCGGCAGGGAGGCCAGTGCGATCGCGATTAGTTTCTTATTCATAACCCATTCCTTTCGGAGCAGTAGGTACTGCTGACAATTCAATCTGTGCGGAAAGTTTTTGGAGATGACCTCCGTCGTTCCAGCTTTCCGGCACTCAGGAACAACGCGAGAAGAGCTAAGCTCGTTTTATAATCGTACATGTACTTTTATGCGTACAATAAATAAAGTAGTGCTCGGAGATGGCGCTGAAGTGTCAAGGTGTTGTTTTTCCTGAATTTATTCCGGGGGAAGAGTTGCGAAAATGCAACACTGTTGCTTATGAGCAACGGTCAGATCGCCTTGGTGGTGAGAAATACCACGCCTAGAATCTCCAACAAAAGCCCCGTCAAGGCATCCGCACAAGTCTTGTAGCGTGCATTGGGGCCGTGCGTTGCTTCGCGAACGCACGCTACCCCATACCGGGAGGACATCGGGGCAAGGCAAAACAAAACCCCACGCCGCAAGGCGCGGGGTGGGGGTTTCTGTCGGCGGGCAACGGTTTAATCAGTTGTTGTGCCAGTCGCCGTGCTCGTCTTGCCACGGACGCTTGTCATGGCCATCGTGCTGATGGTCATGCGGGTCATGCCCATGGTCGCCGTGGTCGTCATGTTCGTTAAAGTGTTCCGGGTGGTCGTGGCGGTAACGCGGCGCGTACTCATCGCGATACCACTTGTCTTGCACGAAGTAGACCCGCTTGTCGCACGCATGGTATTGGGCGCAATAGCGTTTCCAATGCTTGGCGTGTCCGGGCGGAACACGCAGATAGATCGGCGCTTCATCGGCATAAACCGGATTGACGATCACCGGTTGCACATTGATCACCGGCGGCGGTGCGACGTTGCCGATGTTCAGCTGGCCATAAAAGCCCGGTTCGCCCACGTTGATGGAAACGGCCACATCCGCGGCGAAAACGGGTGCGCTCGCGCCGAGTACGAGTGCGGAGGCGATCAGAATCTTTTTCATGTCCATAAAACGTTTTTGAGCTTTCATGCAGTTGAATGTGGCTCAAGCATATACGAAGCCTAAATCTGATTAAGTAACCAATAATTTCCAATTGTTAATAATTTGTTGTCAATCAATATTCCGGCCAGGCTGTGCCGTTGAATAATGCGCGGCGGTCCATTGCCAAAGCGAAGCCGGCCTGTTTGCCACAGGCCGGTCTGTCATGGCTAAATCGACGCCGCGCCGATGCTCGACGACACCTTCCACAAGTCCACGCCGCCATCCTGAGCGTAGCGGTCGATCTCTGCCAGCTCGTCGGCACTGAAGGCCAGGTGCTTGACGGCGTCGAGCGAGTTGTCCAATTGCTCGACCGTGCGCGCGCCGATCAGCGCCGAAGTGACGCGCGCGTCGCGCAGCACCCAGGCAATGGCCATCTGCGCCAGGGTCTGGCCGCGTCGCTTGGCGATCTCATTGAGCGCGCGGATGCGTTCGAGATTGGCCTCGCTCAGCATCTGCGGCTTTAGCGAGCCGTGCCGGCTCGCGCGCGTGTCCGCCTGTGTTTCGCCCAAATATTTCGACGTGAGCAAGCCCTGTGCCAGCGGCGAGAAGGCGATGCAGCCGACGCCGAGTTCGCCGAGCGTCTGCAGCAAGCCGTGCTCGATGCCGCGGTTGAACATCGAATAGTTCGGCTGGTGAATGAATAGCGGCACGTGCTCCTCCGCCAGGATGGCGGCGGCCTGGCAGGTGAGTTCGGGCGAGTACGACGAGATGCCGACGTACAGCGCCTTGCCTTGCCGATGCAGCTGGACCAGCGCGCCCATGGTTTCTTCCAGCGGCGTGTTCGCGTCGACACGGTGCGAATAAAAGATGTCGACATAGTCGAGCTTCATCCGCCGCAAGCTTTGCTCGCAGCTGGCGATCAGGTATTTGCGCGTGCCGTTGGGGCCGCCATAAGGGCCGGGCCACATTTCCCAGCCGGCTTTGGTCGAAATCACCATTTCGTCGCGATACGGCTTGAAATCCAAGCCGAGCCAGCGGCCGAAGTTCTCTTCCGCCGACCCGGGGGGCGGGCCGTAGTTGTTGGCCAGGTCGAAGTGCGTGACGCCGCGGTCGAAGGCGCGGCGCAGCATCGCGCGCCCGGTCTCGAAAACATCCACGCCGCCGAAGTTTTGCCACAGTCCGAGCGAGACGGCGGGCAACACCATTCCGCTGCGGCCCACGCGTCGATAAGGCATGACGTCGTTGTAACGTGTCGAATCAGCTTGATACTGCATGATGAACTTTTTCTCCTGGCCAATGAGGGTAAGCGCTAGCGCGCGAGAGGCGACGGCGCCATGCGGGAATATACAGCGTGCTCGCAGCCCTTTGCGATATACCCGTTGTGCAGATATGACGCGTATGCAAATTGCGCCGACCCTGTTTCGTGCCGCTAGCGCCGCGGGTGCTGCGCGCGTGGCTGCGGTAAAATAGTCGTTTTAGCTACACTGGTATCAGTTAATACCCCCTTGATGAAGTCCGCTTTTACCTCCCTGCGCCAACGCGTGCCGGATGCGACCTCGCTGGCTTTCCTCGTCGTGGCCTTTCTCTCCGGCTCGGCCAGTGCGTTGCAAGTGCCGACGCTGAGTTTGTTCCTGACCGAAAAGGTCGGGGTCAACCCGTTCCTGGTCGGCGTGTTCTATGCCGTCAACGCCATTGGCGGCATCGTCATCGGTCAGGCGGTGGCGCATTATTCCGACCACGGCGGCAACCGGCGCCGTTTGATTGTCGCCTGTTGTCTGGCGGGTTTCGCCGGCAGCCTGCTGTTTGCGTTTAGCCGTCACTACTGGTTGTTGATCAGCGTCGGTGTGGCCTTGGGCAGCCTCGGCGGCGCCGCCAACCCGCAGACCTTTGCCTTGGCGCGCGAGCATGGCGACCGCGACGCGCGCGAGGCCGGCATGTTCACCGCCATCATGCGCGCGCAGATTTCGCTCGCTTGGGTGATCGGTCCACCGCTGGCTTTCGTCATCGCCGCCGGTTACGGCTTCACCGACATGTATCTGTGTTCCGGCCTGGCATTCGTCATCGGCGCGCTGTGCGTCGCCTACCGCTTGCCGTCGCCGCGGCCGCGCGAGCGCCGTCCGGGGCAGCGGGGCGGATGGAACAAGGCCATCCGTCTGCCGTTTGTGACCTCGACGCTGATGTGGACCTGTAACGGGCTCTACCTGATCGACATGCCGCTCTATGTCACGCGCACGCTGCATCTGCCGGCGCATACCGCCGGGGTGCTGATGAGCATTGCCGCCGGCTTGGAGATTCCGGCCATGCTGCTGGCCGGCGCAGTGATCGGCCGCTTCGGCAAGCTCTTTCTGCTGCGTTTGGCGGCCATGGCGGGAGTGGTGTTCTATGTCGGCATGTCGCTGTTTCAGCAGCCCGTCGTGCTGATGGCGCTGCAATTGGCCAACGCGGTATTCATCGGCATCGTCGCCAGCATCGGCATGCTGATTTTCCAAGACACAATGCCTGAACATGCAGGCACCGCCAGCACGCTGTTCATGACGTCTACCCGTACCGGCACCATCGTCGCCGGGGCCCTGACCGGCGTCATCGCCAGCCTATGGGGCTACCACGGCGTGATGTTCGTCAACGTCGGCTTCGCCTCGCTCGCGCTCATGTGCAGCTGGCGCCTGCATCGGCGCGGCTAGCGCATTCTTCTTCCGTGATTTCTCTTTTATTAATAGTCTGTTGGCGAACTTCTTTGCGTGAAGATAACCAGGAATATCTAGACATGAATGCATAGAATTTTATTTGTCTTTATGCGCTGGTAATAAAACGACGGGGAAGCCATTCATGAAGATCACTAAAAGACTTGCGTTCACGCTGGGTATTTCCTTGGCCGCGTTGCTGCTGATCGGCGGTATGGGCATCTGGCAATTGAAACAGGCGCAAGCGCGCTTCGACTATGTGGCGGGCAACACCTTCCCCAGTTTGCAAGCGCTGGCGAAGGCGGATCAGGCGCTGAGCGACATTCGCGTCTCGACGCTGAAGGCGATCCTCGCGCCGAACGACGCCTTGAAGAGCAGCGCGCACAATGCCATCGCCGATGCCGATAAGCGCTTCGACGCCACGATGGCCGATTACCAGGCCAACGACATTTCCAACGACGCCGACCGGCAGATGCTGGAAGCCGACAAGGCGTCGATGGCCAGTTACCGCGCGATGCGCGATCAGTCGCTGCAAATGAGCGACCGCGGCGACAGGGAGGGGGCGGTGAAGAATCTGATGATCACCGGCGCGTCGATCGCGCAGGTGATCATCAAGAACTTGAGCGACCACGCCGCGTTCAACTATGCCTTGGCCAACGATCTGGTCAAAAGCAATCAACGCGACTATGAACAGGCGCTGATGCTGTCAGCCGCGTTGATTGTCGCCGCCCTCGTCGTTGCCGGCCTATTGGGCGCGCAGCTCTACCGTATCATCCATTCCGGCTTGCGCGACATCCAAGGCACCTTGGAGCAGGTCAGCCAGTCGTTGGACTTCACCCAACGCGCGGCGGTCGCCCGCCAGGACGAAATCGGTCTTACGGCGGCGGCGTTCAACGCCTTGCTGACGACACAGCAGGAGAGCCTGAAAAGCATTCTGCACGGCGCGCGCGAGGTCGGCACGACCTCGGCGCAATTGACGCAGGCGGCGGCGGAAGTCTCGACTGCCTCGCACGCGCAAAGCGAGGCCGCCGCCAATATGGCGGCGACGGTGGAGCAGATGACGGTCAGCGTCAATCACATCGCCGAACGCGCCAAAGAGACGCAGACCTTGGCCAATGAATCGGGGGATCTGGTGCGGGATGGCTCGGCCGTCATCGGCCAGACCATTGCCGACATTCACCAAATTTCGACTTCGGTTGCGGCGGCGGCCGGCAGCATCCACGAGCTGGAGACCTATAGCGGACAAGTGAGCAATGTCATCGGCGTGATCAGGGATATTGCCGACCAGACCAATCTCTTGGCCTTGAACGCCGCCATCGAGGCGGCGCGCGCCGGCGAGTCGGGACGGGGCTTCGCGGTCGTGGCCGACGAAGTGCGCAAGCTGGCCGAACGTACCGCGCGGTCGACGCAGGAAATCTCGGCCACGATCCAAACCATGGTCGAGCGCGCGTCGCATGCCAAGCAGCAGATGCAGGAGGCGGAGCAATTGGTGGCCACCGGCGTCCAGCGCGCCGACGAGGTCGACGCATCCATCCAGAAAATCGGCGCCGCCTCGGCGCGATCGGAAGTCATGATCGGTGAAATCACCACGGCGATCGGCGAACAGGGCGTGGCGAGCAACAGCATCGCAGTCGAGGTCGAGCGCACGGCGCAAATGTCCGAGCAGTCGAGCGCCGCCGCGCAGCATACCGCCGGCACGGCGCGGCATCTCGACAGCTTGGCCCAGCAGCAGATCGCCACACTGTCGAAATACACGTTGTGAGTGTGCGGGAAACGCATGAAAATCATTATTTTTATTTATACATTATGCGTGTATGTTGTGTAAACTACACGGCATCTCTCCTCTTTAAAGCGATCTCTATCAAATATTGATGTATTTGGGGGTCTCTTTTCTTTGTTTGCGCTAACATGTGCGTTTCCGTTTTATTACACAACAACAGCATAAAAACACATTTATTCTATGACTATATCAAAACGTATCACGGCGCTATTGACCATGGCGCTGCTGACGCTATGGCTGGTGGGGATTGGCGGGGTGTGGCAGCTGGGCAAGGCTCAATCTCGCTTCAACTATGTGCAGTCGTCTCTGGTTCCCAAGTTCAAAGATATGTACGCGATGCGCGACGCTGTCGGTCAGATGCGCGTGGTGGTATTGCGCAGCGCCCTCGATGGTCCGGCGCACGCGGCGGACTACGATCAACAGTTGGCGGTAATCGATAAACGATTCGACGATCTGCTGCAGCGTTATGCGGCCGATGCCGCGCCCCAGGGCGACGATCACGTGCTTGGCGTGGAAGAGGAGGCGCAGTCCGCGCAGCGCGACCAAGCGCTGACCGAGGCCGATAAGACGGCATTGCAGCGCTACCGCGACGTGAGGCGTCAGTATCTGGACCGCGCGCACGCCGGCGGCGGCCCGGCCACCGACGCCGCGTTCGCCACGCTGGGCGTGGCGGGCGGCGTGTTGACCAAGGCGATCGACGATCATCTGGCGTTCAATTTGCAATTGTCGGATACGCTCGATGCCATCGGCCAAAGCGCTTATGGCGAATCGCGCGACATCCTGCTGGTGATCTTGGCGGCCGCCACCGCCGGCTTGCTGCTGATCGGCTTGCGCATGCTGCATGTGATCCGCCAACGGCTCGGCAATATGCAACACATTATGGAGCGGGTCGATCAGTCGCTGGACTTGACCGCGCGCGCCACCGTGCAACAGATGGACGAGGTTG
>Ga0213872_10000180_pt1 | contig 56592 bp, 56 predicted proteins | sample VelepicomBERX_R2_FD_160071 | JGI IMG/M metagenome (GOLD analysis project Ga0213872, IMG submission 160071) | Rhizosphere microbial communities from Vellozia epidendroides in rupestrian grasslands, the National Park of Serra do Cipo, Brazil - RX_R2 | ecosystem: Host-associated > Plants > Roots >... | reverse complement strand
ACACCACCACGTCGATCGATGCGTCGGCAATGCCGAGCGCGGCCAGATCCTCGATGTACCCTTGGCGGAAGTCGACATTGGACTGGGCCTGGCCAAAACGGCGCGCCTGGCTCTGTTGGTGTCGCCTGGCGACCACCAATTGTTGCGCCGTCATGTCCACGCCGATCACCGAGCCGGTTTCGCCGACCAGGGCCGATAGCAAATAGGCGTCGCGCCCCGCGCCGCAGCCCAGGTCCAACGCGTGGCACCCGGCCAGCGCGGGCGGAATCGGCGAGCCGCAACCATAGAAGCGCGCCAAGATTTCCGGTTCGATATTGGCGAGAATGACGCGGTGCGCGGCAGGAACCAGGTCGCGGCAACAGCAGGCCTGCGTTTTCAAATCTTGCGCGCCGGACAGCGCTTCGCCGTAATAGGCGCGTACCACATCCTGCTGATCCATCGTATCACCCCACCTGTCTGGCAATCGGCCCCATGGCGGACCGACCTTAGCCTACTGCGCCTGGTCCGCGTTGGGAGCCATTCAGGGAAAATCGGCATTGCCCTGTCTCAAAACAGGACACCGCACATGCAACGACATCACAGCGGATACAAAAAAACCAGCCCGCTTAATCGGACTGGCTCGATACGCCGGCCTGGCCGCTCACCAGCCGGGCGGCGGTGGCGGCGGCATCACGTATACCCGACGCGGCGGCGGCGCGGGCGGCGTCTCGGCGCGCGCGAAGCCGCCGTACATCGGCACCCGTTCGCCCTTGGCGTACATGCATTGGATATACGCTTGATCGTAACTGCGCTGTGTCATGCGTGCCGAGGCATTGGCGGCATCCGTGCCGGCCAGCGCGCCGCCCAATAAGCCAACACCCGCGCCCACGCCGGCACCTTGATGATTGCCGCCGATCAAAGCGCCGGCGGCCGCGCCGACCACCGTGCCGACCGCGGCCGAGGTCAGCGCGCTATTGGTGGCGTTCTGCTGCGTGCTGACGCCGCCGCCCTGGTATTGGGCATATTGGCGGCAACTGACGTCATCCGCCTGAAACTGCTCGAACGTCTTGCCGGCCCCTGGCATCACCATCACCGACGGGCCAGTCGGATAGCTGGCGCAGGCCGTCAGCGTCAGCAATGCGGACAGGCTGCACAGCGTGATCGCGGTTCGCTTCATGGTGCGCCGTCCTCTTGTGGCGGGGTGCCCGGCACGGGCTGCCAAGGCATCTTGCATTTCGGCACATACGGGTAATAACCCTTCGGCTTGCCGCAGTAATACCAGGTGTTGCTCGGCGCCGGCGCGGTCGACACCTCGTTGGCTGGGGCCTGTTGCACATAAACCGGCGCTGGCGCAGGCTGCACCACGACAGCCGGCGGCGGATAGTAATAGGCCGGCGCCGGCACGACATAGACGGGCGGCCGCCAATAAGGGCCGAAGCCGACACCCACACCGACCACGACATGCGCGGCCATCGCGTTGGCGGCCATCAGTCCGACGATCAGTGCGGCGGCGATCTTGCCGATCCATTTCATCGTGAACTCCTTCTCGCGGAATGCGAAACGTCCTGATTCTCTTTATGACAGGACGTTGTTGCCCGGGCATTGCCGCTGGGTAAAAAAACATGTGCGGATGTAAAACGGGGCCGATCACGCAATAATCGGCAATGAATCACAGCCAACGGCCAGGCGGTTCGGCGCGAACGTCAAGGCTGCGCCGGCACCATTTCCCAATGGCGGCACGCCGGCACATAGGGGTAATAGCCCGCCGGATTGCGGCAGTAGTACCACACTTGCGCCGGAGGCGCGGGCGCGGCGACTTGCGGCGCGGTGACAACGACCGCCGGGGTGTAGGGATCGGGGTACGGGTAAACCGGCGCGGCATAGAAGTACCACAGGCCATTGACGATCCACCACCAGCCATCGCGGCCGTCGTGATGACCGTGATACCAATTGCCGCCGCGCCACACCGTGACGTCGTGCTCGTGGAAATGGTGGATGTCGCCATGCCAGCCGCCGTCATCACGGCGCCAATACGGATCGCCGTCGTGATGGTCATGATCGGCCAAGGCCGGTTGTGTCAAACAGGCGATACCGAGGCCCAACAGACAAAGGGTAGATTTAATGTTCATGAAGCGTGTTCCTTCTTGCGGTGGTCGTGAAACACCAGCCCGCTGGCGCGAAGTGCGCGACGCGTTCATGCACTGGAAGTGAAGTTTGATCTCGTTTTTCTGCGTCCTAACGTTTGGCTTTGCTAGGACTTTTCCTATTTATGCCAGAAAAACATGTTTTATCTATTGGGTAAACATTAAGAAATATGTCAGGCCGTTTGCCGCAAAAACAAAAGGCCCCTGGAATACCAGGGGCCTCCGCTTCCTGACAAACCCTTCTCCGCGAAGCGGAGGCTCCCTTGCAGGGCAAGGGCAGGGGGATTGGGATTCGATGGACAGGCTGAGAAATCAGTCAGTTGTCTCCGAGGCCCGGCTTTGCCGGGTCCTCCGGAATCGCCGCAAACCACTAAGTCAACAGCCTGAGGCCCCTGGAATACAGGGGCCTGTGTTGAGGCAAGGCGCCCGTCAGCGCCGCACACGCCAGAAGTATCGCCAGGTGAACCCGGGGAAGGCGAACACCACGAACAGGGCGAAGGTGCTGACATAGAATTGCCAATCCTGCACATGCACCGGCATCAACCGCGCCTCCAGCAGCCGGGCGAACAGCCCGACCCCGAGATAAAGCACGACGAACTCCAACAGACGCCAGGCGAAGCGTTTATGCGCCACCGGCAGCACGCCGCCGATGCGCGTGAGCAAGAACGGCAGATTGGCGGCGATGATCGCCACGATCAATAACAGCGTCACACTAGCTTGCATGGCATCGCTCAGAACATGGTCAACGATTGCTTGACGGCGCTCATGCACAACGCCACCAATTGCTGCGGCAAAACGCCAAGCCCCAGCAGCGCCAGCGCGTTGAGCGACAGCACCACGCGCATGTCGGCGCGCACTTCGATCGCGCTGTCGTCCTCGGCGGCATCGAAGTACATCGCCTTGACCACCCGCAGGTAGTAGAAGGCGCCGATGAGCGACATCAGCACGGCAAACACCGCCAGCGGCACGAGGCCTGCGTTGGCGGCGGCGCGGATCACCGCGAATTTGGCGTAGAAGCCGGCCAGCGGCGGAATACCCGCCATCGAGAACATGGTCAGCAGCATCAAGAGCGCATACCAGCTATTGCGCTGATTCAGCCCCTTGAGATCGGCGATCTTCTCGCATTCGAAACCCGCGCGCGACAGCGCCAGGATCACCCCGAACGCCGCCATCGACATCAGCACGTAGACGATGGCGTAGTACATGGCCGAGGAGAAGCCGTCGGCATTGCCGGTCAAGAAGCCCACCAGCAGAAAGCCCATGTGCGAAATGGTCGAATAGGCCAGCATGCGCTTGATGTTGGTCTGGGCGATGGCGGTGATGTTGCCCAGCGCCATCGACAGCACGGCCACGATCATCAGCATGCCTTGCCACTGCGACAACAGCGCCTCCATGCCTTGTCCAAGGATACGCACCAGGAACACGAAGGCCGCGAGCTTCGGCGCTGACCCGATCAAAAGCGTCACCGCGGTGGGCGCGCCTTGGTAGACGTCCGGCACCCACATATGGAACGGTACCGCGCCCAGCTTGAAGCACAGGCCGGCCACCAGGAATACGAGACCGAACACCAAGAGCACGGTGTTACCGTTGCCGGAGGCGATCACGCGGGCAATCGTCGAGATTTCCAACGAGCCGGTGGCGCCATACACCATCGACATGCCGTAGAGCAGCAGCCCGGAGGCCAACGCGCCCAGCACGAAGTACTTCATCGCCGCCTCGGTGGCGGGCACCGAATCGCGTCGCAGCGCGATCAGCGCATAGAGCGCCAGCGACAGCAGCTCCAGGCCGATATACAGCGTCATGAAGTGGCTAGCGGACACCATGACGTTCATGCCGAACAACGCGAACAGCGTCAGGGTGAAATACTCACCCTTGAACATCTGGCGATCGGCGATGTACTGGCGGGTATACACCAGCACCGCGGCGGTCACGCCGTACAGGAAGAACTTGATGATGCCCGACAGCGGATCGGCGACGAACATCTTGTGGAAGGTTTCCACCGGCACCGGCGTCCATGCCCAGTACTGCACCGCGGCGCAGCCGGCGAGCGTCAACAGCGACAGCCCGTACATGACGCAGCGGCGCTCGTCCTTGATCAGCATGTCGACCACAAGCAATACCAGCACCGCCGCGAGCAGGAACAGCTCGGGCAAGGCCGGCGTCAGGTTCAAAGTAGCCCAGTTCATTGTGTTTTCCTTGCCTTACAGCTTGCTTTGCGCCACGTGGGCAATCAGATCGTTCACCGCCGGGTGCATCTTGTCGATGAAGGCCTGCGGATACAGCCCCATGCCGAGCACGGTCAGCGCCAACAGCGTCAACACCAGGAACTCGCGCTTGTTCACGTCTTTCAGCGCGGCCACGTGGTCGTTGGCCACCTCGCCGAAGATCACGCGCTTGAACATCCACAGCGTGTAGGCGGCGCCGAAAATCAGCGTGGTGGCGGCGAGCGCCGCGTACCAGAAGTTCACCTGCACCGCGCCGAGCACCACCATAAACTCGCCGACGAAGCCGGAAGTCGCCGGCAGACCGGCATTGGCCATGGCGAACAACATCGTGAACGAGGCGAAGATCGGCATCTTGTTGGCGACGCCGCCGTAGTCGGCGATGTTGCGGCTATGCATGCGGTCATACATGACGCCGATCGACATGAACATGGCCGCCGACACGAAACCGTGCGACACCATCTGGATCAGCGCGCCCTCGACCGCATAAACGTTCTGGGTATTGCCGGCAAACATGAAGATGCCGAGCGTGACGAACCCCATGTGCGAGATCGACGAATAGGCCACCAGCTTCTTCATGTCGCTTTGCACCAGCGCCACCAGGCCGATGTACACCACCGCGATCAGCGACAGCGTCACCATGAAGCCGGACAGATAACGCGAGGCGTCCGGCGCGATCGGCAGCGCGAACCGCAGGAAACCGTAGGCGCCGATCTTCAGCGTGATGGCCGCCAGCACCATCGAGCCGCCGGTCGGCGCTTCCACGTGCGCATCCGGCAACCAGGTGTGCACCGGCCACATCGGCACCTTGACCGCGAAGGAAAGGAAGAAGGCGATAAACAGCAGGATCTGCACGCCGAAGGTCAGCTTCATATCCTGGAAGGCGGCGATTTCAAAGGTATTGCCCGCCTTGCCGTACAGATAGATGAACGCCACCAGCATCAGTAGCGAACCCAACAGCGTGTAGAGGAAGAACTTGATCGACGCGTACACGCGGCGCGGGCCGCCCCAGACGCCGATGATCAGGTACATCGGAATCAGCATGCCCTCGAAGAACACGTAGAACAGGATCGCGTCCAACGCGGCGAAGGCGCCGTTGATCAGACCGGACATGATCAGGAACGCCGCCATGTACTGGGCGGTGCGTTTCTGAATCACTTCCCAGCCGGCGATGACCACCAGGAGCGTCGTGAAGCTGTTGAGCAGCACGAACAGCATCGAGATGCCGTCCACGCCCAGATGGTAGTTGATGTTGAGCGACTCGATCCAGGGATGCATTTCCTCGAACTGCATGCCGCCATGCAGTTCGGTAAAGCTGGTAAAGAGCGGCAGCGCGAGCAGGAACCCGGCGAGCGCGCCCACCAGGGCGATCCAGCGCGCGAGGCCCGCCCGGCTGTCGTCGCCGGTGGCCAGGACCAAGAGGCCGAACAGGATCGGCACCCAGATCACCAGACTCAGAACGTTAGTCAACATAGTCGAAACCTTGTGTTTTTTAATCCCGGTTTTTCGTGGCTCAACGCAAGATCAGCGGTGCGAACCAATAGGTCATCAGTGCCAACACGCCCAAAATCATGGTGGCGGCATAGCTGTAGATGAAGCCGGTCTGCAGCCGGCGCGTCAGGCGCGAGAACGCGCCGACCATCGCGGCGGAGCCGTTGACCACCAGACCGTCGATCAACAGCATGTCGCCGACCTTCCACAGTGCGTTGCCGACAGCGCGCGCCCCTTTGGCGAACACGGCGAAATACAGCTCGTCCAGGTAGTACTTGTTGACGAGCAGCACATACAGCGCGTTGACGCGGCGCTGGATCGCGCCCGGCAAATGCGGCGCCTTCATGTAGCCGATCCAGGCGGTCAGCACGCCGGCGGCGGCAAGCCACAACGGCAGCGAACGCAGCGATTCCAGCGCCATGGCGACCGGGCCATGGAACTCCTCGCCCAAATGCGCGAGGCCGGGATGCTTGACGGCGTCGATGAAAATCGCGCCCTGGAAGAAATCGCCATAGACCAGCGGGCCGATCGCCAGATAGCCGATGACCACCGACGGGATCGCCAACAGCACCAAGGGCAGCGTCACCACCCACGGCGATTCGTGGGGGTTGTCGTTCGGCCCCAGGCCGTGATGGTGTTCGTCCTCGTCGTGGGCGCCGGCTTCGTGCTCATGCACGTTCAATTTCCAACGCTCTTGGCCATGGAACACCATGAAATACAGACGGAACGAATACAGCGCGGTCACGAACACGCTGGCGGTCAGCGCGAAGCTCGCGAATCCGGCTGCCGGCAAATGCGACTGGTTGACCGCGTCGATGATCGAGTCCTTGGAGTAGAACCCGGCGAAGAACGGCGTGCCGATCAACGCCAGCGAACCGATCAGCGACGTCAGCCAGGTGATCGGCATGTATTTGCGCAGACCGCCCATATTGCGCATGTCCTGATCGTGATGCATGCCGATGATCACGGAACCCGCGGCCAAGAACAGCAGCGCCTTGAAGAAGGCGTGGGTCATCACGTGGAACACCGCCACCGAGTAGGCCGAAGCGCCGAGCGCCACGGTCATGTAACCCAGCTGCGACAGCGTCGAGTAAGCCACCACGCGTTTGATGTCGTTTTGCACCACGCCGAGGAAGCCCATGAACAGCGCGGTGATCGAGCCGATGATCATGACGAAGTTGAGCGCGGTGTCCGACAGCTCAAAGAGCGGGCTCATGCGCGCCACCATGAAGATGCCGGCGGTCACCATGGTCGCGGCGTGGATCAGCGCCGAGATCGGCGTCGGGCCTTCCATCGAATCCGGCAGCCAGACGTGCAGCGGGAACTGCGCCGACTTGCCCATCGCGCCGACGAACAGCAGGATGCAGGTCACCGTCATCAGCGACCAGGACTGGCCGGGAATCAGCGCGATGGTCTTGCCGGCAAGCTGAGGCGCCACGGCGAACACGTCCTTGTAGTCGAGCGAGCCGCCGAAATAAGCCAGCACCAGACCAATGCCCAACAAGAAGCCGAAGTCGCCCACGCGGTTGACCAGGAAGGCTTTCAAGTTGGCGAAGATCGCCGTCGGCCGTTTAAACCAGAAACCGATCAGCAAGTAGGACACCAGGCCCACCGCTTCCCAACCGAAGAACAGCTGGATGAAGTTGTTGCTCATCACCAGCATCAGCATCGAGAAGGTGAACAGCGAGATATAGCTGAAGAAGCGTTGGTAGCCAGGATCTTCCTGCATGTAGCCGATGGTGTAGATGTGCACCATCAGCGACACGCTGGTGACCACCGCCATCATCATCGCTGACAGCGCATCGATCTGGAAGCCGACCGAATAGGTGTTGCCGTTGACCGTCAGCCACGTGTACACCGGCTCGTTGAACACCGGCGCATGGCCGAACACGAAACCGGAAAGCACGTTGAGCGACAGGACGGCGGACACGGCCACACCGGTGATGGTGACCACATGCGCGGCGCGGCGCCCGATCGCCCAGCCGAACAGCCCGGCGATGATCGACCCGGCCAGCGGGGCCAGCGCGATCAGCAGGAGAAGGGTTTTCATATCCATGTTGTCTGCTTTTCTTGTGGTTATGCGCTAGCCCTTGAGGCTGCCCAGGTCTTCGACGTTGATGGTGCGCAAATTACGGAACAGCACCACCAGGATAGCCAGGCCGATGGCCGACTCGGCCGCCGCCACGGTCAGGATGAAGAAGACGAAGATCTGGCCGGCGGTATCCGACAAATAATGCGAAAACGCGATGAAATTGCAGTTCACCGCCAGCAGCATCAGCTCGATCGACATCAACAGCACGATGATGTTTTTGCGGTTCAGGAAGATCCCTAGCACGCTGATGGCAAACAGGATCGCGGCCAGCACCAGGAAGTGTGTGAGTGTCAGCACGATGCCTCCTTTTTCTATGGGTGGCCGTCAGGCCTGAGGTTGATCTTCGGCGGCCTCGACGGTTTCCACCGGCGTGGCTGCCATTTTGACGACGCGGACGCGGTCGGCGGCGCGCACGGCCACCTGATCGCCGACATTCAGCGCCTTGCTTTCCTTGCGCGTGCGCTGCGTGAGCGCGATGGCCGCGACGATGGCCAACAGCAGGACCACCGAGGCAAGCTCCGTCGCGAACATGTAGTGCGTATACATCTGCACGCCCAACTCACGCACATTGCTGAAATCCGCCGCGAGCGGCGCGCGCGCCGGGTAGGTCTTGAGGCCTGCCTCGGGGCTGCCGAGGATCAGCGCCATCTCGCCCGCCATGATGATGGCGATGGTGCCGGCGAGCGGAAAGTGCTTCCAGAACCCCTCGCGCAGTTTCTCGATGTCGATGTCGAGCATCATCACCACGAACAGGAACAGCACCATGACCGCGCCGACGTAGACGAGCACCAGCGAAATGGCCAGGAACTCGGACTCGAGCAGCACCCAGAGGCCTGCGGCGCTGAAAAACGACAGCACCAGGAACAAGGCGGCGTGCACGGGGTTCTTGGCGGTAATCACGCGGAAAGCCGCCGCGAGCAGGATCGCCGACAAGATGTAGAAAACAGCGGTAGTAAAGCTCATGTCTCCCCCTTAGCGGTACTTGGCGTCGGCCGCCTTGTTGGCGGCGATCTCGGCCTCGTACTTGTCGCCGATCGCCAGCAACATCGGTTTGGTGTAATAGAGATCGCCGCGCTTTTCGCCGTGGAACTCCAGAATGTGCGTTTCCACGATGGCGTCCACCGGGCAGGCCTCTTCACAGAAGCCGCAGTAGATGCACTTGATCAAGTCGATGTCGTAACGCGTGGTGCGGCGAGTGCCGTCGGCGCGCTCGTCCGATTCGATGGTGATCGCCATGGCCGGACAGACCGCCTCGCACAATTTGCAGGCGATGCAGCGCTCTTCGCCGTTGGGATAGCGGCGCAGCGCATGCAGGCCACGGAAACGCGGCGACTGCGGAGTCTTTTCCTCTGGATACTGGACGGTGATCTTGCGCGCGAACATATGGCGCCCGGTCAACATCAGGCCCTGTACCAGCTCGACCAGCAGGAAGGTTTTAAAAAACTTGCGAATCGATTCCATGCTCTTTGCCTAACGTATCAGTGCCAGAGGGATACCGGGCTCATCATCCAAGCGCCCAGCAACACGATCCAAACCAGCGTAACGGGAATGAACACCTTCCAGCCCAAGCGCATGATCTGGTCGTAGCGGTAGCGCGGGAACGTAGCCCGGAACCACAGGAAGCAGAACAGCACGAACGACATCTTCGCCGCGAGCCAGAAAAAGCTGCCCGCGCCAAGCACGCCCCAGCTCGCCGGGAACGGCGACAGCCAGCCGCCAAGGAACATCAGCGAGGTCATGGCGGAGACCAGGATCATGTTGGCGTACTCTGCCAGGAAGAAAATCGCGAACGCCATGCCGGAATACTCGACATGGAAGCCGGCGACGATTTCCGACTCTCCTTCTGCCACGTCGAACGGGGCACGGTTGGTTTCGGCCACGCCGGAGACGAGGTAGACGATAAACAGCGGCAACAGCGGCAGCCAGTTCCACGACAGGATCGACCCGCCGGCGAGCCCTTGCCCCTGCTGCTTGACGATTTCCACCAAGTTGAGACTGCCCGACACCATCAGCACGCCCACCAGGGCGAAGCCCATGGCGATTTCGTAGGACACGATCTGCGCCGCCGAGCGCATGCCGCCCAGGAACGAGTACTTGGAGTTGCCCGCCCAGCCGGCGATGATCACGCCGTACACGCCCATCGAGGTGATGGCCATGATGTACAAGAGCGAGGCGTTGACGTTGGCCAGCACCAAGTGGTCGGTGAACGGCACCACCGCCCAGGCGGCGAGCGCCGGCATGATCGACATGATCGGCGCCAACAGGAACAATCCCTTGCTCGACTTGGCCGGCAGGATGATTTCCTTCATCAACAGCTTGATGCCGTCGGCGATCGGCTGCAGCAGGCCCAGGGGACCGACGCGGTTCGGCCCGATGCGCACCTGCATATAGCCGATGACCTTGCGCTCGGCATAGGTCAGGTAGGCCACGGCGAGCATCATCGGGGCGACGATGACGACGATTTTCAGCAGGGTCCAGATCACGTACCCGAGCTGAGTGCCCAAATAGGTTTGCAGAAGCTCCATGGCTTACCCCTGAATAATCTGGATCGGGTCGAACATACCGCCCAGGGCCAGCGTATCGGCATGCGCCGTCGCCAGACGCAGCGTATCCAACGGCAGCAGGTCGTCCGCATCGATGCGCACTTGCACGCTACCCTCGCCTTGGCGGACGGTCACGGTGCTTCCGGCTGCCACGCCCGCGGCGGCCAGCACGCTGGAATGCGCGCTGGCATGCGGCGCTTCGGCCCAGGACGTCTGCTGCAGCGAGATGGCGCGACGGCAAATCGGATCGGCCTGGTACATCGGCACTTCGCCGACACGGGTCAACCCGGCCTTGACCGCCGTGTCGACCGCCGGCAGCGATGCGGCGGCGTTGCTGAGCAACGCGGCGATCTCGCCCTTGCCCTGCCACTCGGCGCGCACCTCTTCCACCGTCGTATAGTCGAAGCCCGCCAAACCAAGCATGGTCCCCAGCACACGCAGCACCTTCCACGCCGGGCGGGTTTCGCCCAGCGGGCGCACCACGCCGTTGAAGGTCTGCAGCCGGCCTTCCATATTCACGAACGAACCGGCGGTTTCCGAGAACGGCGCGATCGGCAGCAGCACATCGGCATAATCAAGCAGCCCTTCGCTCTGGTAGCTCGTCAGCGCGATCACCGTCTCGGCGGCCTTCATGGCGGCAACGGCCGCTTGCGGGTTGTAGCTGTCGTACTCGACTTCCGTGTTGAGCAGCACGTATGCCTTGCGCGGCGCGGCGATCATCTGCGCGGCGTTGGCGCCGGCGGTGGCCGATTCCCCCATGGCGCCGCGGTGCGGCAGGGCGCCGGCCAGTTCCGCGCCGACGCTGTTGGCGGCCTCGGCGGTCAAACCGAAGCGCGCGCCGGTCAAGCGGGCAATCTCTTGCGCCAGCGCCCACAGTTGGCCAAAGGCCGGGTGGTGCTGTGCCACGTTGCCCAACAGCACTGCGGCGTTTTCGGCACCGCACAGACTTTCCGCCATGCGCTGCGCCTCGGCCGAAACCGACACCGCCGACAGATCGACACCCGTTTCGCCCTTGATCGCGACAACCGCTTTCAATACCTGGGCCAAGCCATTGACCAGCGCGGCCGGCGCAACGGTCAGGCGGGCATGCACCGGGGTCAGCAGGTCTTCGGCGACCACATGCAGCACCGACAACTCGGTGCCCTTCTTGACCGCTTGGCGCAAGCGCGAGGCCAAGAGCGGCTGCTCTTGGCGCTGCGTGCTGCCCACCACCAGAACGGCATTCGCAACGGACAGGTCGGCGATGGCGCCACCGAGCCAATGCGCGCCGGTTTGCACGGCATCCAGCGAGAAATCGCTGCGGCGCAAGCGGTAGTCGATGTTATTCACGCCCAGGCCGCGGGCCAGTTTCTGCGCGAGGAACAGCTCCTCGGTCGTGGCATGCGGGCTGAGCAAGAAGCCGATGGCGTCCTGGCCGTGCTGGCTCGCCACGCCTTTGAGTCCCTTGACCACATACTCCAGCGCGGTTTGCCAATCGGTCTCATGCCATTGGCCGCCATGCTTGATCATCGGCTGCTGCAAACGTGCGTCGGCGTTCAGGCCTTCGTACGAAAAACGATCGCGGTCGGAGAGCCAGCATTCGTTGATGGCTTCGTTCTCCAGCGGCAGCACGCGCATCACCTTGTTGTGCTTGACCTGGACCACCAGGTTGCTGCCCAGGCCGTCATGCGCGCTAACCGAACGGCGGCGGGACAACTCCCAGGCGCGCGTCGAGTAACGGAACGGCTTGGAGGTCAGCGCGCCAACCGGACACAGGTCGATCACGTTGCCGGAGATTTCCGAATTCACGGTCTTGCCGAGGAACGGCAGAATTTCCGAGTGCTCGCCGCGGTTGGCCATGCCGATTTCCTGCAGGCCGCCGATTTCCTCGGTGAAGCGCACGCAGCGGGTGCAATGGATACAACGCGCCATTTCTTCGGCGCTGATGAGCGACCCCATCTCCTTAGCTTCCACCGCGCGCTTGGCTTCGGTATAGCGCGACTGGCCATTGCCGTAGCCCACGGCGAGATCCTGCAGCTGGCACTCGCCGCCCTGATCGCAGATCGGGCAGTCCAGCGGGTGATTGATCAGCAGGAATTCCATCACCCCTTGCTGTGCGGTCTTGGCCATCGGCGAGTGGGTGGATACCTTCATGCCGTCGGTCACCGGCGTCGCACAGGCCGGCAACGGCTTCGGCGCTTTCTCCACTTCCACCAGGCACATGCGGCAGTTGGCTGCGATCGACAGCTTCTTGTGATAGCAGAAGTGGGGAATGTAGGTGCCGGCCGAATGGGCGGCATCCATGACGGTGCTGCCTTGCGGCACCGTGAGTTTCTTTCCGTCGATTTCGATTTCAAGCATAGCGTTCTGCTACCTGAATTAAGGGCGCCCAGGGGGCCCGATCAACACCAGTGATGCTCAACCAGGCACTTCTTGTGTTCGATGTGATATTCGAACTCATGGCGGAAGTGCTTGGTAAAGCTGCGTACCGGGAACACCGCGGCATCGGCCAGCGCGCAAATGGTGCGTCCGGCCATGTTATTGCCGATGGAGGCCAACAAATCGAGGTCCTCCGGGCGTCCTTCACCATGTTCAATGCGGTGGATGATGCGGTAGAGCCAGCCGGTACCTTCCCGGCACGGCGTGCACTGCCCGCAGGACTCTTCATGATAGAAGTAGGACAGGCGTTCCAACGCCTTGACCATGCAGACGTCCTCGTTCATGACGATCACCGCGCCGGAGCCCAGCATCGATCCTGCCTTGGCGATGGCGTCGTAATCCATCGTCAGGTCCATCATGATTTCGGCCGGCAGCACCGGCGCGCTGGAACCGCCCGGAATCACCGCCTTGAGCTTCTTGCCGTCCTTCATGCCGCCCGCCATTTCCAGCAGCGCGGCAAACGGCGTGCCCAGCGCGATCTCGTAGTTGCCGGGACGGTTGACGTGGCCGGAAATCGAGAACAGCTTGGTACCGCCGTTGTTCGGCTTGCCCAGGTCCATGAACTTCTGCGCGCCGTCGCGCATGATGAACGGCACCGAGGCGAAGGTCTCGGTGTTGTTGATGGTGGTCGGCTTGCCGTACAGGCCGAAGCTGGCGGGGAACGGCGGTTTGAAGCGCGGTTGCCCCTTCTTGCCTTCCAGCGATTCGAGCAGCCCCGTTTCCTCGCCGCAGATATAGGCGCCATAGCCGTGGTGGGCGAACAGATCAAAATTGAAACCGCTGCCGAGGATGTTTTGACCCAACAGCCCCGCCGCGCGCGCTTGCGCCAGCGCTTCCTCGAAACGCTCGTATTCCTCGAAGATTTCGCCGTGGATGTAGTTGTAGCCCGCCTTGGTGCCCATGGCGTAGCCGGCGATGATCATGCCCTCGATCAGCGCATGCGGGTTGTAGCGCAGAATGTCGCGGTCCTTGAAGGTGCCGGGCTCGCCCTCGTCGCTATTGCAGACGACGTATTTGTCGCCGGGGAAGCTACGCGGCATGAAGCTCCATTTCAGCCCGGAGGGAAAGCCCGCGCCGCCTCGGCCGCGCAGGCCCGACGCCTTGACCTCGGCCACCACGTCGTCTTGCGCCATCTTGTCCTGCAGGATTCGCTCGAGCGCCTTGTAGCCGCCGCGCGCGCGGTAGGCTTCCAGCGTCCAGCCATTCGGGTCGGAAGTGTCGACCCCCTCGAAAATCACACCAGAAACGAAGATCGCCATTATTCGAACTCCGCCAGTTTCTTGTCGATGGCATCGGGGGTCATCTTCGAGCACATCTTATGGTTGTTGACCAGCATGACCGGGGCATCGCCACAGGCGCCCATGCACTCCCCCTCCACCAGCGTGAACTTGCCGTCCGGCGTGGTTTCGCCGAATTTGATGCCAAGCTTCTGCTGCAGGTACTCGGCGGCGTTGACGCTGCCTTGCAAGGCACAGGGCAGATTGGTGCACATCGTCAGCTTGTATTTGCCGACCGGGCGCAGGTCATACATGTTGTAGAAGGTAGCGACTTCGTAGGCCTGCACCGGCGGCAGCCCCAGGTAGTCGGCGACATATTCGATGGTTTCGGTAGCGAGCCAGCCCTTTTCCTGCTGGGCAATGCGCAACGCACCCATGACGGCCGACCGCTTCTGGTCGGCAGGGTACTTGGCTACCTCGACGTCAATCTTGGCAAGCGATTCTGCGGACAACATCAGCGGTCGATCTCCCCAAATACGATATCCTGCGTACCGATGATCGCCACGGCGTCGGCGAGCATATGGCCACGCGCCATTTCGTCCAGCGCGGCCAGATGGGCATAGCCCGGTGCACGGATCTTGAGTCGGTAGGGTTTGTTGGCGCCGTCGGACATCAGATAGATGCCGAATTCGCCCTTCGGATGTTCGGTGGCGGCATAGACCTCGCCTTCCGGCACATGCATCCCCTCGGTGAACAGCTTGAAGTGATGGATGAGCTCTTCCATATTGCTCTTCATCGCTTCGCGCGACGGTGGCGCCACCTTATGGTTGGCGGTGATCACCGGACCGGGATTCTGCTTGAGCCACTGAACGCACTGCGCCACGATGCGGTTGGCCTGGCGCATTTCTTCCATGCGCACCAGGTAACGGTCGTAGCAGTCGCCGTTCACGCCGACCGGAATATCGAAGTCGACGTCGCGGTAAACATCGTACGGCTGCTTCTTGCGCAGGTCCCACTCGATGCCCGAGCCGCGCAGCATCGCCCCGGTCAAGCCCAGATTGAGGGCTCGCTCCGGCGACACCACGCCGATGCCGACCGTGCGCTGTTTCCAGATGCGGTTGTCGGTCAACAGCGTCTCGTATTCATCGACGCAGGTCGGGAAGCGGCGGGTGAAGTCCTCGATGAAGTCCAGCATGGTGCCGGAACGGCGCTCATTGAGCCTGGCCAGCTCGCGCGCGTTCTTGATCTTGGACACCGTGTATTGCGGCATGCTGTCGGGCAGATCGCGATAGACGCCGCCGGGACGGAAGTACGCCGCGTGCAGGCGCGCGCCCGAGACGGCTTCGTAGCAGTCCATCAGATCTTCACGCTCGCGGAAGGCATACAGGAACATCGTCATGGCGCCGATATCCAGCGCGTGCGCGCCGATCCACAGCAAGTGGTTCAGAATGCGCGTGATTTCGGCGAACATCACCCGGATGTATTGGCCGCGGATCGGCACGTCGACACCGGTCAGCTTTTCGATGGCCAGACAGTAGGCATGCTCGTTGCACATCATCGACACGTAGTCCAGCCGATCCATATAGGGCAGCGACTGGATGAAGGTCTTATGCTCAGCCAGCTTCTCGGTGCCGCGGTGCAACAGCCCGATGTGCGGATCGGCGCGCTCGATGACTTCGCCGTCAAGCTCCAGCACCAAGCGCAGCACACCGTGCGCCGCCGGGTGCTGCGGACCGAAGTTAAGGGTGAAATTACGGATTTCAGCCACCGTAGTTCTCCTCGCGAATGATGCGCGGCGTGATTTCGCGCGGCTCGATGGTGACCGGCTGATAGATGACGCGCTGCTCGGTCGGGTCGTAGCGCATCTCCACGTGCCCGGACAGCGGGAAATCCTTGCGGAACGGATGACCGATGAAGCCGTAGTCGGTCAGCAGGCGACGCAGGTCGGGGTGGCCCTCGAACACGATGCCGAACAGATCGAACGCCTCGCGCTCGTACCAGTTGACCGCGTTCCAGACGCCGACCACCGAGGGCAGCACGGGAAAGTCGTCGTTTTCGGCGAACACGCGCACGCGCACGCGGGCATTGTGCTTGATCGACAACAACTGGCTGACCGCGGCGAAGCGCGCGCCATCGTAGCCGCCATCTTTATATGAGAGATAGTCCACGCCGCATAAGTCGACGCATTGCTCAAAAGAAAGCGACGGGTGGTCGCGCAGGGTCTGCGCCACCTCCACCCAATCCGCTGCCTTGCAGACGATGCTCAATTCATCCAGCGCCAACGTCGCAGACACGAGCTTATCGCCCAGCACCTGCTCAACGGTCGCCTTGAGCGCTTCCAGTTTGGAGGCCATAGTTTCTACCTTAGCGGGCTATGGTATGAGTGCGTTTAATTTTGTTTTGTAGCTGAATAATGCCGTACAGCAGCGCCTCGGCGGTCGGTGGACAGCCGGGAACGTAGACGTCGACCGGCACGATCCGGTCGCAACCGCGCACGACGGAATACGAGTAATGGTAGTAGCCACCGCCGTTGGCGCACGATCCCATGGAGAGCACCCAGCGCGGCTCGGCCATCTGGTCGTAGACCTTACGCAACGCCGGCGCCATCTTATTGCACAGCGTGCCAGCCACGATCATCAGGTCCGACTGGCGCGGACTGGGACGAAACACGATACCGAAACGGTCGAGGTCGTAACGCGCCGCGCCGGCATGCATCATTTCAACCGCGCAACAGGCCAAGCCAAAGGTCATCGGCCAAAGCGAGCCCGTACGGGTATAGTTGATCAGTGTATCGGCGGTGGTGGTGATGAACCCTTTTTCCAGAACGCCCTCTATTCCCATTCCAATGCCCCTTTTTTCCAGACATACACGAAGCCTATTGTGAGAATAGCCAGGAATACAAACATTGCGGACAGGCCGAATAGCCCAAGCTCCTTCAGCACGACGGCCCAGGGAAACATGAACGCAATTTCAAGGTCGAACAGGATAAAAAGAATGGCGACGAGATAAAAGCGCACGTCAAATTTCATGCGCGCGTCTTCGAAAGCCTCGAAGCCGCACTCGTACGGAGACAGTTTTTCAGCATCGGGCCGATTGGGCGCGAGCAGACGGCCCAACAGCAAGGGCCCTGCGCCGACCAAAAGTCCGACGACGATAAACAGCAGAATAGGAAAGTAGTTTTGCAGCATTTCCCCATACCCCATTTTATTTGGAAAGGTGCGACCCTTCCCGGCTCCAAACAAAACAGGCCACCGGAATCCCGGTGGCCTGCTTTTAATGGTGGTGCCGACAGTGAGACTCGAACTCACACAGCTTTCGCCACTACCCCCTCAAGATAGCGTGTCTACCAATTTCACCATGTCGGCACAGTCAATTTTATCAATCGGGTATCTGTGGACCCGAAGCATTATTTTTGTTAACGGCCCCACTCGGGATTTGCGGCACCGTTTTTTGTACAACCTGACCACCCATGACGCCAAGTTCGCTTTTACTGCCCCCAGACAGATAAACGAGCGCCAGGCTAGTCGAAAAGAAAACGATCGCGAGGATGGCGGTCGTTCTACTCAGAAAGTTTGCCGAACCAGACGCGCCAAACAGGCTTCCGGACGCACCGCTACCGAAGGCGGCCCCCATATCTGCACCCTTGCCGTGCTGCATCAGCACCAGTACCACAACGGATACGGCAGAGATCAGATTTACGATCCAGATTAACGTCTTAAGAAGTTCCATACTATACCAATTTATCCGCGGCCTGGCAAATCATTCCAAATGAATCGACATCCAGCGAAGCCCCGCCAACCAAGGCTCCATCCACACTCGATATCGAGAGAATCGCTTCGGCATTATCAGCTTTTACGCTGCCGCCGTAGAGAACGCGCATACTAGCAGAGCCGTTTTGCCTTTGCAAGCCGGTCTCTTTAATACACTCGTGCATCTCGGCAATCTGTTCCAGGCTTGCGACCTTGCCGGTACCGATCGCCCACACCGGCTCGTAGGCCACAATCACCTGCTGCGGCATGAAGTCGGCCACGATGTCCAATTGCCGCCGGATGACACTTAAATGCTCGCCGGCCTCGCGTTCGGCCAGCGTTTCGCCGACACAGAGAATCGGCGCCAAATGCGCCGCCAGCACGTTTTCCATCTTCTTGGCCAACAGCGCATTGCTCTCCGCCAAATACTGACGACGTTCCGAGTGGCCGATCAACACATAGCGGCAACCGACGTTGGCCAGCATCGATGCCGACACTTCTCCGGTGTAGGCGCCGTCGCGGCCGAACTGACTGACATCTTGCGCGCCGAGGTCCATCGGACTGAGTTGCAACAAGTCAGCCAGCTGCAGCAGATAAACGAAAGGCGACGCTAACGCGACGCCCGGGCGGTTGATCCGACGATCCTCCAACATACCCTTGACCAACTTGCGGTTGGACGCGAGGCTGCCGTTCATCTTCCAATTACCCACCACCAGCTTGGCCGTCATTCACCACTCTCCGCTTTTCAGTCGGCAGATTATATCCCTCGGCGGCATAACCTGAGAAGGATGGATATCTCTCAACATAAAGACACTTGGCGGCGACGGCAAATTGGAACTGTAATATTTCTGAAAAAAAATCGCGCCACAATGCCAGCCATCGTCTACCCTGCACCTCAACTTCAGGAGCTTGTACGTCAATGAAAAACACGCTTCGACTGGCACTGGCAGTCAGTGCCTTCGCTTCGGTTTCCGCTTTCGCCACCGACATCACCGGCGCCGGCGCCACTTTCCCCTACCCGCTGTACGCCAAGTGGGCCGCCACCTACCAAACCGAGACCGGCAGCAAGATGAACTATCAGTCGATCGGTTCCGGCGGCGGCATCAAGCAGATCACGGCCAAGACCGTCGACTTCGGCGCCTCCGACATGCCGCTGAAGCCGGAAGACCTGGCCAAAACCGGCCTGACCCAGTTCCCGACCGTGATCGGCGGCGTCGTGCCGGTCGTCAACATTCCGGGCGTGAAGGCTGGTCAAATGAAATTCACCGGCCCGCTGTTGGCCGACATCTACCTAGGCAAGGTCAAGACCTGGAACGATCCGGCCATCGCCAAGCTGAACCCGGGCGTGAAGCTGCCCAAGGACACCATCTTCCCGGTACGCCGTGCCGATGGTTCGGGCACCACGTTCATTTTCACCAACTACCTGTCCAAGGTCTCGCCGGAATGGGCGAGCAAAGTCGGCAGCAACACCTCGGTGAACTGGCCGACCGGTCAGGGCGGCAAGGGCAATGAAGGCGTCGCCAACTTCGTCAACCGCATCAAGGGTTCGATCGGCTACGTCGAATACATCTACGCCAAGCAGAACAACATGGCCTTCGGCCAAATGAAGAACGCCGACGGCAAGTTCGTCACCCCGAGCCAGGAAAGCTTCAAGGCAGCAGCCGGTCACGCCGACTGGAAAAAGGCGCCCGGCTACTACCTGCTGTTGACCAATCAGTCGGGCGCGGACACCTGGCCGATTGCCGGCGCCACCTTTATCCTGATGCACAAGAAACAGGACAAGCCGGTTCAAGCCACCGCGGCGCTGAAGTTCTTCGATTGGGCATACAAGAGCGGTGACGGCGCCGCTGCCAGCATGGATTACATCCCGTTGCCGGAAAGCGTGAAGGGCATGATCCGCGACAGCTGGAAGCAAATCACCGACGCCAACGGCCAACCGGTCTGGAAGTAATCGCTACTGTGCTTTGGCACAATCCTGTCTGGCCGGGGAGCTTCTCCCCGGCTTTTTGTCTCAAGACAACCTTCGAGTCCGTGTATGGAAAAGTTCAGTAACGATCAGGTAATGCGTCGCCAGATGCTGCTGGATCAAGTCTTCAAGGTCGTTACCCGAGGTTTCGCGTTTCTGGTTCTCGCGCTCCTGGTGGGCATCCTGATCTCCTTGCTGATCGGCGCGATGCCCAGCATCAAAGCGTTCGGCCTGGGATTTCTGGCGTCCAGCGAATGGGACCCGGTTGCGAATAATTTCGGCGCGGCCGTGCCGATCTTCGGCACGCTGATCACCTCGTTGATCGCGCTGCTGATCGGCGTGCCGGTCAGTTTCGGCATCGCCTTGTTCCTGACCGAACTCTGCCCCACTTGGCTCAAGCGCCCGCTGGGCATTGCCGTCGAGCTCTTGGCCGGTATTCCGTCGATCATCTACGGCATGTGGGGGCTGTTCGTCTTCGCCCCCTACTTTTCCGACCATATCCAGCCTTGGCTGATCGACAATATCGGCCCCCTGCCGCTGGTTGGTTGGATTTTCCAAGGCGCGCCGATGGGCATCGGCATTTTCACCGCCGGCCTGATCCTAGCCATCATGGTGATCCCGTTCATCGCCTCGGTCATGCGCGACGTCTTCGAAGTGGTGCCGACGCTACTGAAAGAATCGGCTTACGGACTCGGCTCAACCACCTGGGAAGTCGTCCGTTACGTCGTCCTGCCCTACACCAAGACCGGCGTGGTCGGCGGCATCATGCTCGGCCTCGGCCGCGCGTTGGGCGAAACCATGGCGGTTACCTTCGTCATCGGCAACTCGTCGCACTTCGCCCCCGGTTTATTCCAACCCGGCAACTCGATCGCCTCCTCGCTGGCCAACGAATTCGCCGAAGCCAACGGCGATCTGTACATCGCCTCGTTGATCCAATTGGGCCTGATCCTGTTCTTCATTACCTTTGTGGTATTGGCCTGTTCGAAAATCCTGCTCCTGCGCCTGAAACGTCAAGAAGGCAAGGAATCCTGACCATGGAGCGCGATACAATGAGTGAAACCCTTTTGGCCTCGTCGTCGAAGCAAGCACTGGAATCTCATTCGATGAATCACTCGATCTACCGCCGCCGGCGCATGATCAACGGCATCAACATGGGCATCTCCATGTTCACCATGGTCTTCGGCCTGTTCTGGCTGTGCTGGATCCTGTTCACCCTGCTGCAAAACGGGCTGGGCGGCATCCACCTCGACCTCTTCACCCGCAGCACGCCGCCGCCAGGGGAAACCGGCGGGCTGGGCAACGCCATCGTCGGCAGCCTGCTGATGACCGTGTTCGGCACGCTGATCGGCACGCCGGTCGGCATTCTGTCGGGCATCTACCTGGCCGAATACGGCCAGCGCGGCTGGCTCGCGCCGGCCACCCGCTTCATCAACGACATCCTGCTGTCGGCACCGTCGATCGTCATCGGCCTGTTCGTCTACGAAGTGTTCGTCGTGGCGCAGGGCCACTTCTCCGGCTGGGCCGGCGCGTTGGCGCTGTCGCTGCTGGTGATCCCGGTGGTGGTGCGCACCACGGAAAACATGTTGCGTCTGGTGCCCAACAGCCTGCGCGAAGCGGCCATCGCGCTGGGCACGCCGCAATGGAAGGTGACGATGTACGTCACCTTGCGCGCCGCCAAGTCGGGCGTGCTGACCGGCGTATTGCTCGCGGTGGCGCGTATCTCCGGCGAAACCGCGCCGCTGTTGTTCACCGCGCTGAACAACCAGTTCTGGAACGGCAACATGAACCAGCCGATGGCCAACTTGCCTATCGTGATCTTTCAGTTCGCCATGAGCCCGTACAACGATTGGCACACGCTGGCCTGGGCCGGTTCGCTGCTGATCACTTTCAGCGTGCTGGCACTGAACGTCTTCGCCCGTTGGCTGGGCAGTCAAAAACACTCATCGCATTAAGGCTTGCAAACCATGGTCGAAACCGGCTCCAAGCTTCAGGTCAAGAACCTGAATTTCTTCTACGGCAACTTTCATGCGTTGAAAGGCATTTCGCTCGGCATCGCCGCCAACAAGGTGACCGCGTTCATCGGCCCGTCCGGCTGCGGCAAGTCGACGCTCTTGCGTACCTTCAACCGCATGTTCGAGCTCTACCCCGGCCTGCGCGCCGAGGGCGAGATTCTGCTCGATCGGCACAACATCCTTGGACGCGACGTCGACATCAACCTGCTGCGCGCCAAGGTCGGCATGGTATTTCAAAAGCCGACGCCGTTCCCGATGTCGATTTACGACAACATCACTTTCGGGGTGAAGTTGTACGAAAAACTCAGTAAAACCGAGATGGACGACCGCGTCGAATGGGCGCTGCGCAAGGCCGCGTTGTGGGAGGAGGTCAAGGACAAACTCAAGCAATCCGGCAACTCGCTCTCCGGCGGCCAACAGCAGCGCCTGTGCATCGCGCGCGCCGTCGCCTCCAAGCCGGAGGTGCTGCTGCTCGACGAGCCGACCTCGGCACTCGACCCGATCTCGACGGCGCATATCGAAGAGCTGATCCATGAGCTGAAAGAGGATTACACCATCGCCATCGTCACCCATAACATGCAGCAGGCGGCGCGGGTATCCGACTACACCGCCTACATGTATCTGGGTGAAATGGTCGAATTCGGCGAAACCGACAGCATCTTCACCACCCCGAAGCAGCGCGCCACGGAAGATTACATAACCGGCAAGTTCGGCTAATGACAAATATGTAATTAACAACACAAAGCCCCTGAATATAGGGGCTTTTTTATATTTCACACGCAGCTTTCGACCCCGGACACGCGGGCGATGTCAAGAAGATTCTTACCTTGCTTTGGACAGGAAGCGACACCATTACCTCCCTTTGTCTTGCAGGCTTGACGGAATAGTGCTGGCCGCCAACAATCCCCCCTCAAACTCAATCACTGCTGAGAATCATGCTGGCACTTTTTTCCGGGCTCGATTTCCGACTGGCAATCACCCTGTTTCTCTCCCTCGGCTTCGTACTCACGTTCGAATTCATCAACGGCTTTCACGACACCGCCAACGCGGTCGCCACGGTCATCTACACGCAATCGATGAAGCCGCGTCTGGCGGTGTTCGCCTCCGGCCTGTGCAACTTCCTCGGCGTGCTGTCCGGGGGGCTGGCCGTCGCTTACGCCATCGTCCATCTGCTTCCGGTCGATCTGCTGGTTTCGGTCAACACTGCGCACGGCATGTCGATGGTGTTCGCGCTATTGGCCGCGGCCATCCTGTGGAACTTCGGCACCTGGTACCTGGGGTTGCCCGCTTCCAGTTCGCATACGCTCATCGGCGCCATTCTCGGCGTCGGCCTCGCCAACGCGCTGATCACCCACGCCCCACTGTCCGAAGGCATCAACTGGGGCAAGGCGATCGAAGTGGGTATGTCGCTCTTGCTGTCGCCGATCGTCGGCTTCGTGCTGGCCGGCATCATCATCGCACTGCTGCGCCACTACCGCGGGCGAAGCAATATGCACAAGACGCCCTACCAGCGTCAGCAAGTCGAGGGGCGCAAACACCCGCCGTTTTGGACCCGTTTCATGCTGATCGTCTCGGCCATGGGCGTCAGCTTCGCCCATGGTTCCAACGATGGTCAGAAGGGGGTTGGCCTGATCATGCTGGTGCTGATCGGCATCGTGCCGGCCAACTACGTGCTCAATATGGACAGCAATCCCTACCAAATCGAGCGCACCCGCGATGCCGCCCTGCACTTGAAGCAGTTCTACACCCAGCACGACGCCGGGCTACACGTGCTCTTGGCCAAGAGCAACCATAGCGCGACGCATGGCTGCAATCCGTCGGCCACCCCGGCGACCGTGGATGCGCTCAACACGGTGCTGGACGACAACAACGACTACCATAATCTAACGCCTGAGCAACGCTGGGACGTCCGCACCCGCTTACTGTGCCTGGACGACGCCACCAAGCTTGCCAGCCAGCTGCCGCACCTGACCGACGGCGACAAGCGCAATTTGCAGGCGCTGCGCGGCGATCTGACGCAAACCACCGAATACGCGCCGACCTGGGTCATCCTGTCGGTGGCGCTGGCGCTGGGGGTCGGCACCATGATCGGCTGGCGCCGAGTGGTCAAGACGGTGGGCGAAGGCATAGGCAAAAAGGATATGACCTACGCACAAGGCATGGCGGCGCAAATCACTGCGGCCATCTCGATCGGCTTGGCCAGCGTGTTCGGCATGCCGGTCTCCACCACTCACGTCCTCTCCAGCGGCGTGGCGGGCGCCATGGTCGCCGATAAGTCCGGCCTGCAATTCAGCACCATCCGCGCCATCCTGTTGGCCTGGCTGTTCACCCTGCCCGTTTCCATGGCGCTGGCGGCCGGCCTGTACTATCTTGCCTCGCTGTGGATTCCTTGAGCGCAAAAAACGCGCGCCCCGACTCAACCGAGCCGGGGCACAAGGGACGAGCCGCGTAACGCGGCTTCAGGCTGTTGATTTAGTGGTTGGCAGCGGTTGCGGAGGACCCGGCAAAGCCGGGCCTCAGTGGCAACTGACTGATTTCGCAGCCTGTCCATCGATTCCCACTCCCCCTGCCCTCTCCCTGAGAGGGGCGCTCGCTTTGCGAGCAAGGGTTTGTCAACGCCCTCGAGCCGCGTAACGCGGCTTTTTTATTCTTTGCTTTCCAGCAGATAGCGGTAGATCAAACCGCCGATAATGCCGCCCAATAGCGGTGCCGCCCAGAACAGCCAGAGCTGCTGCACGGCCCACGTGCCTTGAAACAGCGCCACGCCGGTACTCCGCGCCGGATTGACCGACGTGTTGGTGACCGGAATGCTGATCAGGTGGATCAGCGTCAGCGCCAAGCCAATGGCGATCGGCGCGAACCCGGCCGGCGCGCGCTTGTCGGTCGCGCCATGGATAATCAGCAAGAAGAAGGCCGTCAGCACCACCTCGGCGATGAAGGCCGCCGGTAAGCCGTAGCCGCCGGGGGAATGCTCGCCGAAACCATTGGACGCGAAGCCGCCGCCGGTCGGATCGAAGCCCGCCTTGCCGCTGGCGATCAGAAACAACACAGCGCCGGCGGCGAGGCCGCCGATTACTTGGACAATGATGTAGCCCACCACGTCTTTGGCCGCGAAACGGCCGCCAGCGTATAAACCGACGGTCACCGCGGGGTTGAAATGGCCGCCGGAGATATGGCCGACGGCATAAGCCATCGTCAACACCGTCAGGCCGAATGCGAGCGCCACACCGGCAAAGCCGATACCCAACTGCGGGAACGCCGCAGCCAGCACCGCGCTGCCGCAACCGCCGAACACCAGCCAGAATGTGCCGAAGAATTCGGCGAAGAGTCGCTTGATCATGATTCCCTCCCATCACACGGTTGTGATTTTTGTATAAAGGTATAGGAAAAGAAAATCATTCTCAGCAAGGGATTTTTTTCATTCCCCATGCAAGTGCCATTGGATTTTTCGGTTTCAGGGGGTGGTTTGGTGCAGACTGAACGGAACTTGACGCACGTCAAGTGTAGCGCCAGGATTACAATTGAACTGAAGTTTACATGTTGCTAATATACGCCTGCTTCATCATGGTTTCTCCTTTGTTGTTTGCAGCAATCCCATTTATGCCTTGGCCCCCCAGCCAAGGCTTTTTTTTTGCTTTGTGGCAAATGGCCGCTGTTGACGCAAAACAAAGCCGCCAGCCGACTACGCCTTGAGGAAGTGCTCGCGACCGGCCAACCAGCGCGTCAAATGCGCCTCGGCGCATGCAGGCGCCTCCGCCAACATCCTCGGCGCCAGTTCCCGTGCCTGAGCCAGCAACGCGACATCCTGCTCCAAATCGGCGAAACGCAGCATCGGCATACCGCTTTGCCGTGCCCCCAGCAATTCGCCCGGCCCGCGGATCAGCAAATCCTGGCGCGCGATTTCAAAGCCGTCGGTATTCTCGTAGATCACTTTCAACCGCGCTTTGGCAAGCTCCGACAGCGGTGTCTCGAAGATCAGCACGCACGTGCCGCCGGCGCTGCCGCGGCCGACCCGTCCGCGCAACTGATGCAGTTGCGACAATCCCATGCGTTCGCTATGTTCGATCACCATCAGCGTCGCGTTGGGCACGTCCACCCCCACTTCGATCACCGTGGTCGCCACCAGCAACTGAACCTGATTGGCGGCGAACGCCGCCATCACCTCGGCCTTTTCCGCCGGCTTCATCCGTCCGTGCACCAGACCGACACGCCATTGCGGCAACTCGGCCGTCAATGCCTCGAACGTATCAACCGCCGTCTGCAGCTGCAGCGCCTCCGACTCCTCGATGAGCGGACAGACCCAATAGGCCTGCTGCCCCTTGGCGCAAACACGGTCGACGTAAGCCACCATCTCGTCGCGCCGGTCGCCATTGACCAGCTTGGTGGCAATGGGGGAACGCCCCGGCGGCAATTCATCGATAATCGACACATCCAGATCGGCGTAATAGCTCATGGCCAGCGTGCGAGGAATCGGCGTCGCCGACATCATCAGCTGGTGCGGCTCGCCACCCTTGTCTTTCAGCGCCAGCCGTTGCCCGACGCCGAAACGATGCTGCTCGTCGACGATGGCGAGCCCCAGCCGCTCGAACGCCACATCGTCCTGAAATAACGCATGCGTGCCCACAACCAGACGCACAGACCCGTCACCGATACGCGTGAGCGTCTCCGTCTTCAGCTTTTTGCGCAGCGAGCCGGACAGCCAAGCCACCTCAACCGCCAGCGGCGCAAGCCAGGCGGAGAGCTTCAGGTAATGCTGTTCGGCCAGGATCTCGGTCGGCGCCATCAACGCCACTTGATAACCCGCCTCGATCGCTGCAAGCGCCGCCATGGCGGCCACGACGGTCTTACCGCTGCCAACGTCGCCTTGCAACAGGCGCTGCATCGGATGCGGCTCGCGCATGTCAGCCAGAATTTCGGCCAGCGCTTTTTGCTGCGCCGAGGTCAAGGAAAACGGCAGTTGCGCCGTCAGCGCCTGTCTCAAAGAGCCGTCCCCCGTCAAGCGCGGGGCCTTGCCGGTGCGGCGTTGGCGATAGGAAAGCCGCATGGACAGCTGCTGCGCCATGAGTTCGTCGAACTTCAGTCGCTGCCATGCCGGCAACAGTGGATCATTGAGCTGCTGCTGCGAGTAATCGGGCGTTGGCGCGTGCAACAACCGCACCGACTCGGCAAACGTGCATAACCCGAGCATTTCCCGCCATCCCGGGGGAAGCGTCTCGTCCATCGGCTGCGCGCCGAGCTCGGCATGGATCAGCCGGCGAAGCTGCGGCTGGGCCAAGCCGGCCAACGTCGGATAAACCGGCGTCATGCGGTCGGCCAACGGTTCGCCTGGCACGACCTGCCGGCATTTGGGATGAACCATCTCATCGCCGAAAAAGCCACGGCGCACTTCACCCAGCACGCGCAGCCGCGTGCCTTCGGTCATCTGTTTTTGCTGGCTGGGATAAAAATGAATGAAGCGCAGCAGCAGCTGGCCACTGTCATCCTCGATGCGAACGAGCAATTGGCGCCGTGGCCGAAACTGCACCTCTTGCGCCACCACCACACCCTCGACCAATGACGGCTGGCCGTAGGGAGCGTGTTTGATTGGAAAAAGGTGGCTCTCGTCCTCGTAACGCAGCGGCAGGTGCAGCACCAGATCAAAACGACGGCGAATGCCGAGCTTTTCCAGCTTCTTGGCGAGTGCGGGCGCCGCGGTGATCGGCTGATTGGCGAGGTCGGGAGCGATAATCATGACCACCGATTGTAACGCAATCAGGCGCCATGACGACATGGCGAACCGGCCCGCGGCAACTCACAGGGGCACCGGCGGCTTAACCCGCCCCCATGGCGGCCCCTCGCTGCGCCATGGGCGAGTCGAGCGGCGGCGGTTCCCGCAGCCATTCGTTCAAACTGCCGCCACGTAAAACGCGCAACTCGTACGGGGTAAAATAGACGGCGGAGACGGCAGGCGCTGGCGTACCGGCCGCTGGCGGCGCGTCATCCCAGAAAAACTGCGATGCCGGCGACCAACCCAATACCCAGCGCGAGCCGAAATCGCGCAAATCGCGGCCATCCGCGCGCTGCACGAACAGGGCAACCATCCCGTGTATCCGCACGCCGGTATATCCCGTTGGCGGGGGATGAATCACATCCCAGCCCTCCGCCTCCCGCCATGCGTTCAAACCGGCGGCGATGGCCGTGGACGACAGCGTGGCCCATGCGCTCTGGCACGACAACAGGGCCAACGCGACAACAGCCGATTTGATCCGCATAGCAGTTCCTTGCATCGTCATGGAGCCCGGTTAGTGGGCCGCCATCAAGCAAAGTTCTGCCGCCTGATCGATCGTCCAGCAAGCAAACGGGCCGGTCCCCGAAGGCGACCGGCCCGTAACATGCGATGTCCCGTGATTACTGGCGTTCCCAAACTTGCGAGCGCCCCAACAGCGAAAAGCCGAGGAACCCACGCACTTCCAGTTTCTTGCCACCCTCAAGCACCGTCATCTTGGCGCTGTAAACCTTGCCCGATTTCGGATCAAGGATGCGGCCGCCGCTCCAGGTTTTGCCATCCTGCTTCAGCCCCCACAGGATGGTCATGCCCAAGTCCGGCTTACCCTTGAGCGCGCCATCGCAGTTGTCGCACACCGCATCGGGATGCTGCAGCAGCTTGACAATCTTGCCGGTCAGCTCGCCATTGGCGGTTTGGGAAATTTCGATCAGCGCCTTGGCCTGATGCGTTTCATCGTCGATGGTCTTCCATACGCCGATCGGCGTGTCGTCGGCAAAGGCGAAAGAAGACAGCAAACCAAATACAACCGCCAACAATACGGCTTTACAGCGAATCATCATGGGCATTCTCTCCGTTGTAATATTTAAACAAAAGTTTGGAGTCAGGGCTCTAGAATGCCAATAAGGTATTCATTCGTCAACATCAATTCGATTACTAAATCGACGCGCCGGTCATTCCGATTTGAGAAACAGGGTCAACAGATCGTTAAGAAACCGCTGCCCGGTCAGCGTCGGTCGCAGATGGGTCGCACTACGCGCGATGAAGCCGCGCGACTCGGCCTGATTGAGCTCGCGTTGAATGTCGGCCAGCGGCACGCCCGTACGCTCGCTGAACCAAGCCAATTCAAAGCCGTCGACCAAGCGCAGCGCATTCATCATGAATTCGAAGGGCAGCCCGGAGCGAGCGACACGTTGTCGGGTCTGCGCCGCATCGCCGCCCGCCACCGCCTGTAAATAGGCGGCCGGCTGCTTGTGGCGCATTTCGCGCACGATGCCTTCGGCCGAACTGATCTTGGCATGCGCGCCGGCGCCGATGCCCAGGTAATCGCCAAAGCGCCAGTAGTTGAGATTATGCCGGCATTGCCGTCCGGCGCGCGCGAAAGCCGACGTTTCGTAATGGCTAAAGCCGGCATCGGCAAGCCGGGCTTCCAGCGCTTCCTGCATATCGGCGGCCAAGTCGTCGTCGGGCAAATCCGCCGGCTGATACCGGTGAAAGAGCGTATTGGGCTCAATGGTCAGCTGATAGGCCGACAAATGCGTGACGCCATGCGCCAATCCCTGCGACAGATCGCTCAAGGCCCCGACCAGTGTCTGCTGCGGCAACGCATACATCAGATCCAGGTTGACGTTGTCGAAGTGCGCGAGCGCGATATCGAGCGCGGCGTGCGCCTGCCGGCTGTCGTGAATACGCCCAAGGCGCTGTAGTTGCGCGTCGTCGAAGCTTTGAATGCCGACCGATAGCCGATTGACCCCGGCCACGCGGAAGGCCTTGAATTTTTCCGCTTCAAACGTCCCCGGATTGGCCTCCAAGGTGATTTCCGCCTCGGGGTCCAAGCGTACTCTGGCGCGAATGCCATCCAAGAGGGTGGCAAGCGCTTCGGGCGACATCAGGCTGGGCGTGCCGCCACCGATGAAGACCGTCTGCACCGCCCGCCCCCAAACGGCGGGCAGCGCCTGCTCCAAGTCGCGCAGCAAGGCCGCCACGTAACCGTGATCGTCGATGCCGGCGCGCGCCTCATGCGAATTGAAATCGCAATAGGGGCACTTGCGCACGCACCAGGGAAAATGCACGTATAACGACAGCGGCGGCAATTGCGTCAGGCCGGCGCGCGGCGTGAAAACCACTTGCGTCATGCCTGATCCCGCAGCTTATCCAGCATCTGCCGCATGGCTTTGCCGCGGTGACTTTCCCGGTTCTTTTCCGCCTCGGGCAACTCGGCCACCGTGCACCCATGGTCAGGCAGCAGGAAATACGGGTCATAGCCAAATCCGCCCGCCCCCGCCGGCTGGTCTTGGATTTCACCGTGCCACACCCCGTCGGCCACCAGCGGGTGAGGATCGTCGGCATGGCGCACCAACACCAGCACGCAGACGTACCAGGCACGGCGGTCGGCCACGCCTCGCAGGCGCTCGACCAGCAGCTGATTATTGCGCGCATCGGATTTGGGTTCGCCGGCAAAGCGCGCCGACAAGACGCCCGGCGCGCCGCCCAACGCCGTGACGCACAGCCCGGAATCGTCCGCCAGCGCCGGCAAGCCGGTAACGCGGCTGGCATGGCGGGCCTTGGCCAAGGCGTTCTCTAGAAACGTCCCATAAGGTTCGGGACATTCCGGCACATTCAAGTCCTTCTGCGCCACCACGCGAATACCCAGCGGTGCCAGCAAGGCGGAAAACTCCCGCAATTTGCCGGCATTGTTGCTGGCGAGCACCAGTTGATCGAACATCATTTTTCCCTTTTGTGCAAAGCGGCCGGCCCGGCCTCCTTGCGCGGCGCCACCACGGGCGCCTCTGGCGGCGGACGGTCGCTGCGCAGGTCGTGCCACATGCGGTGCAGCCGGTGCAGACGCTTGGGCGTCATTTCCCGCAGCACCGACCATTTCCTCAGCGCCCCCGGGTCCGGATTGATGACAGGATGGTATTTGATGTCTTCGTGAAAAAACGGTCCGGCGGTCGACACCGCGGAGGTCGCCCCGTAGACATTGCCGAGTTCCGCGGCATTCTTGCCTGCCAGCAGAAAGTTGATGAAGCGTTGCGCCAGCTCCGGGTGCGGCGCGGATACCGGCACCGCCATATCGTCGATGGCCAGTTGATTGCCCTCGCGTTGCAGGACATAGCCGATGGTGTAGGGTCGATGCTCGCGCTTGGCAATTTCACGCGCTTGATAGAATTCGGGAGAGAAGCCCAGTTGCACCCAGGCATCCCCGGACACGAGATCCTTCCAATAATAATTGCCGCCGAACCCCGACCAGTAGGGGCGGGCCGCGGCGATGACCTCGCGCGCGCGCGCATAATCGTCGTCGTTGACGCTGTTCGGATCCAGGCCGAGATACATCAACGCCGCGGCAAAGACCGTGCGCGGATTGTCGACCACGTTGACGTGCCCCTTGAGCTTGGCCAGCACCTTTGGATCGAAAACCGCCGACCAGCTATACGGATCGACGTTCAGCTCGCGAAGTTTCTCAATGTTGTACCCCACCGCCGCCAGCGACAGCGACACCGGCAGCGAATAGACGTTGCCGGGGTCATAGCCGGGATTCGCCAGTAACGGGTTGAGACTTGCGGCATTGGGGAGTTGGCTCTTGTCCAACGGCGCGAGAAGCTTTTTACGAATCAACTCCGGTACGGCGAAGCTGGCGGGAAACACCACATCCACTTCCGCGCCGCCATTCAAGCGCGCCAGCATCTCTTCGTTGTCGTCGTAGAAAACCTGCTCGACCTGGCAGTGGCAATGCAGTTCAAAACGCTCAATGACGGATTGCGGCAAAAAATCATGCCGGCTAAACAAGTGCAACACCGGCTCGGACCAGGCGAGCGACGAGAGCGAGAAAAAACAGAGCAACCACGCGGTCTTTTTCATAAGCCTATTCGCCATTTGCCTCTGACAGGGTCCGGGATACGCCGATTTCTGCCAAAGCGCGCAGCAGCAAGCCGGCATCGGCGCCCTCGAGCAAACGGGCGTCCGACAGCAAGCGCCGCCAGCGGCGTGCCCCCGGCATGCCTTGGAAAAGACCAAGAATATGGCGCGCCAGATTGCGCAACTTATGGCCATCGGCCAGCATGCGCTCAGCGTAGGGAAGCAGCGCCTCGACCACTTCGGCGCGCGTCAGCGGCGGTCGGGTCTCGCCATAGTAGCGTGCATCCCATTCCGCCATGCAATAGGGGTCATGATAGGCCGCGCGCCCGATCATCACGCCGTCGACATGCCGCAACTGCTCGTCTATCTGCTGCGCCGTCTGCAAACCGCCGTTGATCACGATCTCCAGATGGGGGAAATCAGCCTTGAGCTGATGGGCATAATGGTACTTGAGCGGCGGCACCTCGCGGTTCTCCTTCGGAGACAGCCCCTTCAGGATGGCGTTGCGCGCATGGACAATGAATGTGCCACATCCGGCTTCGGCCACCGTGGCGACAAAATCGCGCACAAAGCCGTAATCGTCGATCTCGTCGATGCCGATGCGGTGTTTGACCGTGACGTCGATACCGGCCGCGTCGCGCATGGCTTTGACGCAATCGGCCACGAGCCCGGATTCGGCCATCAGACAGGCGCCGAACGCCCCTTTCTGAACCCGTTCGGACGGGCAGCCGACGTTCAGATTGACCTCATCGTAGCCCCAGGCCTCGGCCAATCGCGCGCAGCGCGCCAGCTCATGCGGCTCGCTGCCGCCCAGCTGCAGCGCCAGCGGATGCTCGGCCTCATCAAAACGCAGATGGCGCTCGACGTCCCCGTAGAGCAACGCGCCGGTGGTAACCATCTCGGTATAAAGCCAGGTATGACGGCTGATCAGCCGGGCAAAAAAACGGTAGTGCCGGTCGGTCCAATCGAGCATCGGCGCGACCGACAGACGGCGGGGCGGCAAAGACCCCGGACTTGTTTGATCGGCGCGATCCGCCGCGCTCGTGCCGTGCAATGCTTGACGATCCATCTACCCGACTTCCGTTCCACCGTGACGAGGTGGAAACCTCATATGATAAGCGATTGAAAAAGCAGAGAAGTATCGCCTTGCAGCCGGTTCAGGTCAAGGAAAAATCCGCCTATAAACAAAAAAGGCCGGACGCCAAGAACGCGTCCGGCCTAGGGCCTGTCTGCAAACTATTTGTGAACTGCGCTGGCCTGGCAAACGGCCAGATGCTAGGCGGGGGGCGCAGGCCTTAGTCATTCTAAGGCCAAGCCGCGCAACGACGCAGATGGCCGTTTGCCAGACCAGCCCTTCGGGGCCGGCATCTGCCGGCGCATCGCTTTGTCGTTTGCAGACAGGCCCTAGGGTGCGATACACCGTCAGACAGCGATCAGCGCGGTCATGGCGTGCGGTTGGCCATCGAGCGCCATCATCACCGACAGTGCGGTGATCGTGATGATGGAAAAGAAAAAAACCTTCCGCGCCCAGACCCGCTCATCGATGCTCTTGCGATATCCCGCCAACGCCATCTTCAGCCACCACAGGCTGGTTGCGCATGCCACCGCCAAGTAGCCGTAACCGGCATAGCCGCCGACGGCCAGCATCACCGTTGCGACAGAGAATGCCAGAATATAGAGCACGATCTGCTGCTTGGCCTGGTCAATACCCCTCACCACCGGCAACACCGGGATGCGCGCCGCCTCATAGTCCTGCAAACGGAAAATGGCGATCGCATAGGAGTGCGGCATCTGCCACAGGCTAAACATGCAAAGCAGGATCAGCGCGCCGCTGTCGAAGCGGCCGGTCACCGCGCAGTAGCCGGCCACCGGCGGCACGGCCCCGGACAGGCTGCCCACCAGCGTGCCGTACACCGAATGGCGCTTCATATACAGGCTGTAGACCCCCACGTAGATGACGAAGCCGCCCAACGCGCAGACAAACGCCAACGGATTGGCGCCGAACCACAGCAATAGAAAGCCCGCCACGCCCAGCAAGGCGCCGTGCGCCAAAGCCGCCTTGCGGCTCATGGCGCCGGTCACCAGCACGCGGGCGCGCGTGCGCGCCATCTTGGCGTCGATGTCATGGTCGATGCAGTTGTTGAACGCGCAACCGGAAGCCACCACCAACGACAACCCCATCAACGTGGCCGCCATCAGACCGAAGTCGATTCGCCCCTGCGCCGCCAGCAGGAAGCCGCCGGCAGCCGAGATCAGATTGCCGAACAGAATGCCCGGCTTGATCACCTGCCAATAACGTTTGAGCTTCACGACCGGCCTCACTCGACCATGCGCATCATCAACACGTCGGCGCTGGTGATGATCCAGATCGACAGGGCGACCAGCAAAACGATGACCATCGCGGTGAAGATGAAGGAGAACGTGTTGAGCTTACCTTGCGGCGTACGCAGATGAAGGTGCAGGAAATATTTCAGGTGCACCAGGATCTGCGCCACGGCAAACACCACGATGCCGAGCGTTGCCGCTTGGCGCGTAAAGGCGCCGCTCATGACCATCCCAAACGGGATCGCCGTCAGAATCACCGACAAGGCAAAGCCCACCAGATAGCTCTTGACGCTGCCATGCTCGGCGGCGTGTGCGTGCGCGTGCGCCATTACAGCACTCCTTTCAGGTAGACCACGGTGAAGACGCAGATCCAGACGATGTCGAGGAAGTGCCAGAACAAGCTCAGGCAATTGAGGCGCGTCAACGCCCGGCCGGTCAGGCCGGTTTTGATCACCTCGAACATCATCACCGCCATCCACAGGAGGCCGGCGGTCACATGCAGGCCGTGCAGGCCGACCAAACCGAAGAACGCGGACAGAAAGGCACTGGCGCCAGGGCCGTTGCCCTCTACGATCAGGTGGTGAAATTCGTTCAGCTCCAAACCGATGAAGGCCGCGCCAAAAAGGAACGTCACCGCGAGCCAGGCCAGCACGTCCGTTCTCCGGCCTTGCTGGCCGGCGATCATGGCGAAGCCGTAGGTAATACTGGACAAGAGCAGCGCGGCGGTTTCCACCAGCACGTAAGGCAGCTCGAAAATATCCTTACCCGACACGCCGCCCGCGGTATTGCGAAAGAGCACCGCGTAGGAGGCGAAGGCGGTGGCGAACAAGATGCAGTCGGTCATCAGGTAGAACCAGAAACCGAGCACTTTTTGCTCGCCGCTGTCGTGATGCGCGTGGCCGTCGTGGCCGTGCGCCGGGGTTGCGTAGCTAGTCATGGTTACTCCAACCGTTACACCAGAGTGGCGGGCTTAACGCCGCTCGAAGGCTTGCGCGCCGGTTCGCGCTCGCTATACGCATCGACATCGATGCCCATGCGCTCGAAGCGCTCGCGTTCGATGGCCTCGACCTCATTCGGCTGCACGTAGTAATCGAGGTCGTCGTCAAACGCGCGCGTCAGCATGCTGCCGATAATGCCGATCAGACCGGCGACGGCAAGCCACCAGATATGCCAGATCATGGCGAAGCCCAACGCCGTGGTGAATGCGCCGATGGCGATGCCCACTGCGGTGTTCTTCGGCATGTGAATCGGCTCATAGGACGTCGGCACGACGTAGGCGACACCCTTTTCCTTCATGTCGGTGAAGGCATCGATATCGTGCACCGCCGGCAATTTGGCGTAGTTGTAGAACGGCGCAGGCGACGAGGTCGACCACTCCAGCGTGTGACCGTTCCACGGGTCGCCGGTCGGATCGGCCAGCTGCTTACGGTCGCGCACGCTGACGTAGAGCTGCACCAACTGGCAGGCAATGCCGCAGGCAATCAACAGCGCGCCGACGCAGGCCAGATAGAGCCACGGCGTCCAAGCCGGATTATCGGTATGGTTCAGGCGGCGGGTCATGCCGAGGAAGCCCAGCACATACAACGGCATGAAGGCGAAATAAAAGCCGACCTGCCAGAACCAGAATGCCGCCTTGCCCCAACGCGGATTCAGCTTGAAGCCGAAGACCTTGGGGAACCAGAAAGAAAAACCCGCCAGGTAGCCGAACACCGCGCCGCCGATGATGGTGTTGTGGAAGTGGGCGATCAGGAACAGGCTGTTATGCAGCAGAAAATCAGCGCCCGGCACGGCAAGCAGCACGCCGGTCATCCCGCCGATGGTGAACGTCACCATGAAGCCCAACGTCCACAGAATCGGCGGTTCGAAACGCAGACGGCCGCGGAAGAGCGTAAACAGCCAGTTAAACAGCTTCACGCCGGTCGGCACCGCGATCACCATCGTGGCGATGCCGAAGAAGGCGTTGACATTCGCGCCAGAACCCATGGTGAAGAAATGGTGCAGCCAAACCATGAAGCCCAGGATCGAGATGGCGCCGCTAGCGTAGACCATCGATTTGTAACCGAACAGCCGTTTGCCGGTAAAGGTGGACACGACTTCGGAGAAAATACCGAATGCCGGCAGCACCAGGATGTACACCTCGGGGTGACCCCAGGCCCAGAACAGATTCAGGTACATCATGGCGTTGCCGCCCGCTTCCGCGGTAAAGAAATGGAAACCGAGATAACGGTCGAGCGACAGCATCGCCAAGGCGCCGGTCAAAATCGGAAACGAAGTGACGATCAACACGTTGGCCCAGGTGCAGGTCCAGGTGAAAATCGGCATCTGCATCAGCTTCATGCCGGGCGCGCGCATTTTGAGCACGGTAACAAGGAAGTTGATCGCGGTCAGCGTCGTTCCCAAGCCGGAAATCTGCAGCGCCCAGATGTAATAGTCGACCCCCACGTCCGGGCTGAAGCTCAACTCGGACAAGGGCGGGTAGGCTACCCAGCCGGTGCGGGCGAAATTCCCCACGAACAACGACATCATGACGAGCCCAGCCGCCGAGGTCAGCAGCCAGAAGCTGAGCGAGTTCAGAAACGGAAAAGCCACGTCGCGCGCGCCGATCTGCAGCGGCACGACGATATTCATCAGCCCGGTCATGAACGGCATCGCCATGAAGATGATCATGATCACGCCATGGGCGGTGAAGATCTGATCGTAATGCTCGGGCGGGAGCACACCGAGGTGGCCGCCGGTCGCGATGGCCAACTGGCCGCGCATCATCAGCGCATCGGCGAAGCCGCGCAAGAGCATGACCAGCGCGACGGCAATGTACATCACGCCGATTTTCTTGTGATCGACCGACGTGAGCCATTCTTTCCACAGATAGCCCCACTTGCCGTATCTGGTGATCAATGCCACCAGCACCAGACCGATCAGACCGACGCCCGACATCGTCGCCATGATGATGGGCTCGTGGTAGGGGACGGCATCAAGCGTTAATTTACCGAGCAACATCAATTGACACTCCTTGCAGCCGCCGGGGCGCACAACCGCTTGGTCAGCGCGTCCAGCTTGATATCTTCTTCCGACAGGGCGAGCGAGGTCCGCGCAGCCATGTACTTATGCATGACGGCATCGAACAGGCGCGACGTCGGCGCAGTGTAGTAGGCCACGGCGTGGTTTTCGCTCGGCACGGCCAACTGGCGGTAGGCATCGATGTCCAACGGCTGCCCGGCCGCGCGCACCTGCGCGACCCACTTGTCGAAATCGGCCGGGGTGGCGGTGGCGATGGCGTTGAATTTCATGCCGGAGAAGCCGGCGCCGCTGTAATTGGACGAGAAACCGTCATAGGTGCCCGCTGCGTTGGCAATCAGATGCAATTGCGTCTGCATGCCCGCCATCGCATAGATCTGGCCACCCAGTTGCGGAATGAAAAACGCATTCATCACTGTGTCGGAGGTAATGCGGAAATCCACCGGCACGTCCTTGGGAAAAGCAATCTGGTTGACGGTGGCGATGTTCAGCTCAGGGTAGATGAACAGCCATTTCCAGTTGAGCGCCACCACGTCGATCTTGACCGCCTTTTTGTCGGAATCCAGCGGACGATACGGATCGAGCGCATGGGTGGTGCGCCAAGCCAATACGGCGAGGAAGGAAACGATGATGATCGGAATCAGCCAGACCACGGCCTCGATCTTGGCGGAATGCGCCCATTTCGGCGCGTAGGTGGCGTTGACGTTGCTCGCGCGGTACTTCCAGGCGAACACCAGGGTCAGAACGATGACCGGCACGACGACCAGCAGCATGAGCAGCGTTGCCGTGACGATCAGGGACTTCTCGTCGGCTGCGATCTGGCCCTTCGGATCAAGGATGCCGCCTTGACAACCGGTGAGCAGAACGAGCGCGAGCGGAGAGAGCCACAGCACCAAGCGGGAAGAGCTACAGTTTCTCATCTTGCGACTTCACAGGTTAAAAAAAATCTTTGACGCACGAGGGCACAGAGCCCGTCGCGTCAGAACCTGACAGAAATCGCGGGCTTTGCTGTTTGCTTCCCAGGGGACATTGCGGCAGCGGGGCCCAAGCCCCCGCCGCGTATTCTTATTTAGCCGGCTTCTACCGCGCACACGCGGGAAGAATTTAAGATCGGACGCGCTGTCGGCGCTTATCCGTTGATGACGTGACAGCAGAAAATTCATCGCCAATGACGGCAACGGTGTAACGATTCGCTACAAGCATTTCGGCAAACACGAACATCCCGTGGCAGCGCGCGGGCCGATCGCTCAGCCACTTTTCCCTTCGACACTGTCGTGATATATCTACCGGTTTCCGCGTATTAACCCAGTTCTAACTAGTCTTATCAAGAGCGCGCAACCAGAAACAAGCAGGAAAAATCAACAAAAACCGTCAGAACGTTTGACGTAAATCAACAGCAAAAACTTACGCAAGCATAACAAACTCAACCGCTTGGCGCGCTGTCCGACAAAAAATCATTGCCGTTGCAATTTGTTACATTTCTCTTCAGCGTGCTGTTGCATCGCCGCATCGGCTATAGGAAAAATCCTTAACATCGCTCAGCGCCCATACACGGGTCCATCGCCCGGCATCCCTTGTATTTATTTGTCCGCAATGGTTGAGCCGGCAGGCCACTCGCGCCATACTTGCAAGGTTTGCAATGGACGGAGGACGAGATGGCTCACCGCGTGGTTTTTGTCGAGGACGATCCGGAGCTGTCCGGGCTGATCAGCGACTTCCTGTCCCGCCATGAGATGGAAGTCATCGTAGAAGCGCGCGGCGATACCGCCATGGCCGTCATCGAGCGCGAGAAACCCGACCTGGTGCTGCTCGATATCATGCTGCCCGGCAAGGACGGCCTCACCATCTGCCGCGAGCTGCGCCCGAATTTCCTCGGCCCGATCGTCATGCTGACGTCGCTCGACAGCGACATGAATCAGATCCTCGGCCTCGAGCTCGGCGCCAACGACTACATCCTCAAAACCACCCCGCCCTCGGTGCTGGTGGCTCGGCTCCGCGCCCAGCTCCGCCATGCCGGCAGCGCCATGCCCGCCCCGGCGGAGCCGGCGGCCAAGCTGCCGCAAAAACGCCTTTTCGGTCAGCTGACCATCGACCCGATCAATCGCGATGTTTGGCTCGCGGGCGAGCAAATTGTGCTGTCCACCTCGGATTTTGATCTGCTCTGGCTTCTGGCGAGCCACGCAGGCGAAATCCAAAAGCGCGAAACACTGCTGAAATCCCTGCGCGGCGTCAGCTACGATGGCCTCGACCGCAGTATCGACGTCGCCATCTCGCGCCTGCGCAAAAAGCTGGGCGACAACCCCAACGAGCCGTTCCGCATCAAGACCGTGCGCAACAAGGGCTACCTGTTCTCGCTGTCCGGCTGGGAGTAAGCGCCGCATGCGCAAGCTGTTCATCCAATTCTATCTACTGCTGATTGGCTGCTTCCTGGTGGCCGTCATCCTGGTTGGCGTCGTGTACAAGCAGGCAGTGGACAAGGTGGGTGAACGCTATCTGTCCGATCTCCTGCGCACCACGCTTTCACTGATCGAAACCGAATTGCGCGGCGTGCCGCAGGAGTTATGGCAGGAGAAGCTGTCGCAGGACGATCATCGCTTCACCTTCCACGTCAAGCTGGAGCGCGAAAGCGCCTACGACCTCGACGACGCCTCGCGCGCCGCGCTGGCGCGCGGCGAGATCGTCATGCTGGAAAACAATTATCTGTTCCTGCAAAAGATCGAAAACAGCGATTACGTGCTGGTGGCCGGCCCATTGCGTTATCTGTTCTTTCTCCATCAGCTCAAATGGTTCGATTACGCGCTGTTGGCGTTGATCGGCCTGTCGCTGGCATTTCCGGTGCTGTTATGGATGCGGCCGCATTGGCGCGACCTGATGACGCTGGAACAAACCGCCACCCGGCTGGCCCACGGCCACTTCTCCGCCCGGGCCCGGCTGCCTGAAAGCTCCGGTGTGCGCCGGGTCGGCCAGGCCTTCAACCGCATGGCCGACAGCATTGCCGAGCTCTTGGCGAGCAAGAAGGCGCTGACCAACGCCGTCGCGCACGAATTGCGTACGCCGCTCGCCCGGCTGCGCTATCGGCTGGAACTGTTGGACGACGCCGATGCCCCGGCGCATCAGGCCATGGCGCGCGATCTGGATGAAATCGACCGACTGATCGAGGAATTGCTGCTGCACGCCAAACTCGACCGCCCCGAGGCGCCGCTGACCCCGAGCACCTTCGATGCGGCGAGCTGGCTTGACGATCGCATCGCCGGTCAAATGTCGCTGGCGCCGACGCTCTCCTGGATGCGGCAGCCGCTGGAGCCCGGCAGCGCCGTGATCACCGCCGACCACCATCTTCTGACGCGGGTGCTCGACAATCTATTGTCCAATGCGCGCCGCTATACCAATACCCTGGTGCGCGTATCGCTGCGGCTGGAGAAGGGCCAACACGTGCTGATCGTCGACGACGACGGCCCCGGCATTCCGCAGGAGGACCGCGAACGGGTCTTTTCGCCTTTCGTGCGGCTGGATAGCAGCCGACACCGCAGCACCGGCGGGCATGGCTTGGGCTTGGCGATCGTCGAACGCATCGCACGCGCGCACCGCGGCCAGGTGCGCATCGACACCTCGCCGGAAGGCGGCGCGCGCTTCATCTTCACTTGGCCGGAAGGACTGCTTTTACATTCAGTTACACGGGGAAACAAACAGCGCCTAGACGCTCCCGGAACCGATGATTAGCATGAACCGATCGTGCCGAATACCCTGCGGGGGTGTCGGCAGGCCTTCACAAGAGGATTCTGCCCGATGAAGAAGCAACTCGCGCTCGGCGTTATCGCCCTGTTGACGTGCGTGTCCCTGACAGCCATGGCGGAGGATACCTCCGCGCCGGTTCCGATTCACCGCACCACCGCCAAGCATCGCGTCGTCAAGCAGCCCATGGCAAAACCGAGCATGGCTACCAGCAAACCGGCCGCATCCTCTGCCCATTAAGCTTCCCGGGCATGGCGCGCGCCCTGTCCCTTCGTTTCGGAGTTCTGCATGAAATTGCGTTTACTGGGCCTGGCGTTGGTGGCGGTCGCAAGCAGCCTGCCTGCCAGCGCTCATAAACTCACCCGCGAACAACTCACCTTGTTCTTCGGCAAGGATGATCGTGTCGCCGTCGGCCCGTCGGGCATGCCCTGGCAAACCATCGGCCGCCTGCAAACCCTGGGCGGCTTGCAATGCACCGCCACGCTGGTCGCGCCGGACGTCGCGCTGACCGCCGGCCACTGCTTCGTCAATCCACGCGGCCAGCTCGACCCGGCGCAGGATTTCACCATCGGCCTCCAAGGCGAACGCTACGCCAAGCGCGTCACCATCACCAAGGTCATGGTCAACCGGCAATTGCTGCGCGGGCTGATACACAAACGGGATGGCGTTTACGTGCCGGAAAGCGTGGCGCGTTACGATTACGCGTTTGTCCGCCTGTCCGAACCGCTGGGCAACACCTATGGCTATCTGCCGGTCTTCGGCGGCGATCGCACGGCGCTGAAGAAGGCGCTGGCCGGCATCAACAAGCGCATGGTGCACGTCGGTTATCCCGAGGACACGCAAGGCATTCTGATGGCGCACAAGAACTGCCTGGCCACGGAACTCCATCGCGACGGCCGCCTGGGGCATCGCTGCGACACGCTGCCAGGAGACAGCGGTTCGCCGATGCTGGCGACGGTGGACGGCAAAACCATGATTATCGCCATCCAAAGCTCGGCGCCGAACGCCCGCGACCGCTACCGTGCCGACAATATGTCGCTGACGGCGCCGGTGTTCTACAACTCGCTCCAGCGCTTCATCCAAAACAAATGACAAACGGGCGCCGCGGCGCCCGTTGCTTTATCGTCATCGCTCAGTCGCAGGAGAGCGCCTGCTTTTGCAACTGGATCAGCTCGGCAATGCCCTGCTCCGCCAGCGCCAGCAGCCGATCCATTTCCTCGCGGCTGAACGGTTCGCCCTCCGCGGTGCCTTGAATTTCCACGAAACGCCCGCTGCCGGTCATGACGACATTCATGTCGGTCTCGCAGCCGGAGTCTTCCACATAATCCAGATCCAACACGGGCCGGCCGTCCACAATACCCACCGACACCGCGGCGACGGCATCGTGCAACGGATTTTCGCCGAGCTTGCCTTCCGCCATGAGCTTGCCGATGGCATCGGCCAGCGCCACATAAGCGCCGGTGATGCTGGCGGTCCGCGTGCCGCCGTCGGCCTGAATCACATCGCAGTCGATCACGATCTGCCGCTCGCCCAGCTTATCCAGCGCGGTGACGGCGCGTAAAGAACGGCCGATCAAGCGCTGAATTTCCTGCGTGCGGCCCGATTGCTTCCCCGCGGCGGCCTCGCGCCGCATCCGGCTGCCGGTCGAACGCGGCAGCATGCCATATTCGGCCGTCACCCACCCTTGACCCTTGCCCTTGAGAAACCCGGGCACTCCCTCCTCGACGCTGGCGGTGCAGATCACCTGGGTATCGCCGAATTCCACCAACACCGATCCTTCGGCATGGCGGGTGAAATGGCGGGTCAAGCGCACGGGGCGCAAAGCGGCATCGGAACGGTCGTCGGCTCTCATGAATATCTTCTCTATGCAAAAAAATCACATAGATTATACCGTCTGCTTCCCGCGGATGGATTGAGTCGACCCGGGGGCCTTGCTATAGTGCTGAAGCCCGGATTGCTTCACGTTGCAAAAAGCCATTCGGGCCCGACCTTTTATCTCAAAGAACGCTTTAAGCGGGAGCCCAAAATGATCCTGAGCATGACCGGCTTTGCCTCGACCAATCGTGAATTTCCCGGAGGCATGCTGAGCCTGGAACTGCGTGCGGTGAACCACCGATACCTCGATATTCAGATGCGCCTGCCGGAGGAACTGCGTGTCATCGAGCCACAGATGCGCGAACTCATTTCCGGCAAAGTGGCGCGCGGCAAGCTGGAGTGCCGCGTCGGCTTGAACCAGCTCGACAGCGGCGCGCCGACGCTGGAAATCAACACCGACTACCTGCGCACGCTGCTGGCGGTCGCCGAGGAAGTGCAATCGCTGGCAACGGCCGGCAAGGGACTCTCCGTGGGTGAGCTGATGCGCTGGCCGGGCGTCTTGAAATCCAATCAATTGGCGCCGGAAGTCCTGCAGCAACTTTGTTTGGAAGCGCTCGCGTCCGTGCTGGGCGACTTCAACGCGTCACGCGCCCGCGAAGGCGACAAACTCAAGGCGCTGCTGCTGGAGCGCGTATCGGGCATGGAAAGCATCGTGGCGTCGGTCAAACCCAAATTGCCGCAAATTCTCGATGCCTACATGGCCAAGTTGTCAGGCCGCCTGCGCGAAGCGCTGGGCAGCGTCGACGACGATCGTATCAAGCAAGAGTTCGCGCTGTTCGCGCAAAAGATCGACGTCGATGAGGAGCTGTCGCGCCTGACCACGCATCTGACCGAGGTACGCCGCATCCTCAAGGCCGACGGCCAAGCCGGCAAGCGCCTCGATTTTCTGATGCAGGAACTCAACCGCGAAGCCAATACCCTGGGCTCCAAATCGGTGTCGGCCGAAACCACGCAAGCTTCGGTGGAACTCAAGGTGCTGATCGAACAGATGCGCGAGCAAATCCAGAACATCGAATAAGCTCGCGGCGGCGTTGGCGCAATGCCGCGCGTTGCGCGGCGATTGCGCCCTACCCCCGGATACGCGCTCGCGTAGGGCGCACTCGCCGAAGGCAGTGCGCCACAGACACGCACGGTACGACAGCGCCATGACGACGACCAGCCGGCGCCGCGCGCCTAAAACTGCCAACGCGCCCAAGTGAATAGCACATTGCCGTTGCCCTTGGAGCCGGGCACATAGGTGGACTGCAAGGCAAACCGGCCATATTCGACCGACACCAGCGGCAATAGCACCGGCAGCGGGTAATACTCATAGTCCTGACGGGCCGTCACGCCCGCGGTGAAACCGGCGCCAAGCCGCCAGTCGCCGCCGGGGTGCCAGATTTTTTGATAGCCGTAGCCGGCGATGGGCTCGAACCGGTTGTGCGAGTCCTGAAAGGACATGACATAGAGGGCATGCCAATTGCCCTGGTCGTCAAAGCGGTATTTGCCGACGCCGAGCCCCCAGGGGTTTTCGTTGTATTCCGCGATTTTCTCCGCCGTATACATGCGGCGGTTATGCCACGTGTGCAGAGGAACGTAGAGTTCGTACTGATCCGAGTCCCACGTCTGCCGCACCGTCTCTTGCGCCTGCTGCCAGAAGCCGTCACGCGGCGCGTTCTCAGCCGCCGGCGCCGAGGCGTCGGCAAACGCCATCGCCGACATTGACAGCATGCCGGCCCATAGGGCCGCGCGCACGGAAAAAGAGAATATGCGAAATGTCATACCATCCAATCTTAATCGTCAGAGAAAGGCTGAACCGGCCACGATGACGGCCTAGCCATATGAAAGGCAATTAAGAGTCTTATTTTGTTTAATAGTTCAAAATAAGATGAATTGTTTAGATGGCGTCGAACTCGCGCGGACCGTGCGCCAGGTCCAGCAAGCCGCCTTGCAGACTGTCACATAGCGGCCCCAGTGTTGCTTGGAGATAGCGCATGCCGCGCTCAGGAGAAGGGAAGGAAGTATCGGGTTGCTCCCCGATGAACACGATATGGTTGGTACTCGCCCGCAACCGATTGGCCTCGTGCGGCGCCGCGCCGACAACCCGGCTGACGGTCTGTCCACGGCCATCCAGCCAAGCGGGCACCCGCAGTTCCTCCGGCACAACATCCAACGTCAGACCATCGTGCAGCGTCTCCAGCGCATAGGCGCTGATCGGCGAACAGGACAACAACGACGCATAGCGCGCCATGTCGATCAAAGGCCACTCGGCCACAAACCGCTGGTTCATGACACAACGCAACAGGCTTTCCATCGCGCCAGCCTCGGCGGCCTCGCCCAGCCAAGGACGGTACAGCGCGCGCCAACGGACGATCAGCGTTTCCACACGCTCAGGGTCGAGCGCCGGCGGTTCGACCTGGAAATAACGCAAAACCTCCAGCTTGACGGCACGCACGACCAAGAGATGAACCTTCATGGCGGGCAAGTGTTGGTGCAGCGCTTCGGCGAGTCTCACTTTCATGCGATCACCCTTGTCATGTTTCCGACCTGCATCAAACAAACCATTATTTTTTAGTTTGTTTATATTCAATTTATTGGAAAGATTAATTATGTGCAAGTAAAACCTGTTCGGGAACGACTATTCGCATACGGAGCGCCGCCGGCTTAGGGACCCTCTGAACCCGTTATTTACCGCTGCGGCGAATAACGGGTTCAGAGGGTCCTTAGCGGTCTGAGACTGGCCTAACCGTTCTGATAAACCTGAAGTCCTTGATCGAAAATCACCCCCGACAGCTTGCCGTGCAACGCCAATTTGCGGATGAGTTGCGGCTCCTCCCCAGAGACATGACTCAGCGCGCCACGGGAAAAACCGTTGATGCTGAGAAAATCGCGCCGACGCAATCCGGCACACGCGCCCGCCACCGGGCCGAAGCCGAACGGCAGACCGATCACGCTATCCTTGGCATGCAAGGCCGGTGCTGGCGGAATCGCGGCGCCGCTTTGCACGTCGACAAATCCCACCGGCCAGTGGCCGACCAGGCCCAGATCGGACCGGGCCGACAGACAATCGATGATCTGGCGATCGAAACCTGCGGGAAAATGCGCGACATCGTCATCGATTTCGATCAAGAATTCGCCGCGCGCGGCGTCGAACAGTTGCTTATAGAACTCGATGCCGGTGTTGGCCGTATTGATCAGAACCCGGTTCACGCCCTCCTGCCGCAACACCTCACGCGTTTCCGGCCAATCGTCGTTGACCCCCACCACCAGCTCGACATCCGTTTCCGCCAATGCCTCGCGCAACGCGTGCAGGGTATGGCGAAGCAGCGCCGGACGGCGGTAGGTGAGCAGCACCACCGATAAACGACAATCGCCCCGCGCCTCGTTCAGGCGCGCGCGATAGGCGGCCAGCTCGGCGCGCTCGACGGCAAATTGCCCCGGATCGGCTTGCGACAGCACCTGTTCGCATTCATTGGGCAAACCGAGATACAACAGCATGTCGAGCATGGCCGACTGCACGTCCGGCCGCTGCGGATAGGTCTGATAAATCTGCAGCATGGCGTCGATGGCGAACCCGGCCAATTCGGCGATCGGCAAACCCGCGTTAAAATACTTGAACACCGCCGCCAGCACGCCATACGCGGCGGGAAACTTGTCGGGATCCCCCAACGCCACTTGCGTCAGCACGGCACGCGCGTCGACCAGACGCCCAGCCGCCAAAAGCAGCATGGCATAGCAGAGCAGATCGTCGTTTAAGCCGGCGCCGAGGCCAAATACGCGATTCACATCGGCACGGGCACGTTCAGGCGCTTCGCCATGCTGACGGGCGTAAGCGGCCAGCGCGAGCGCGCAATCCAAGTGATGGCGCTCGGACGGAAGAGGCAGTTCATTCACCGTGGGATACTTCGCTATTCAAGATAAAACGCGCGATGGCGGCGGAATCCAGCTCGCCGTCCCCCTGATCGACCAGGCGTTGGATCAAGCCGGCGACACGCTCGGCCTGCGGCAAGCTGATGCCCAACTCATGCGCGCAGTCGAGCACGATGCCCATATCCTTGAGGTGCAACGCCGCCTTGAAACCCGGCGCGTAGTTGTCGTCGATCATGCGTTGGCCGTGCACGTCCAAAACCCGGCTGGCGGCAAATCCGCCCAGGAGCGCCTGCCGCACCGGCACCGGGTCGACGCCACAGGCCTGCGCCAGCTTCATGACTTCGGCCACCATCGCCACGCCGACGCCAACGGCGATCTGGTTGCAAGCCTTGGCCACCTGTCCGGCGCCAGAGTCGCCGATGCGGGTGATGGTCTTCCCCATCGCCGCCAACACGGGCTCGACACGCGCGAGCGCCGCTTCCTTGCCACCGACCATGACCGTCAACGTGCCATTCATGGCGCCCACTTCGCCGCCCGACACCGGACAATCAAGAAAATCGACGCCATGCGAGGCCAGCCGCTCGGCGATGCGGCGCGCGCCGAAAGGCGAAATCGTGCTCATATCGATGCAGACCAGCCCCGGCCGGGCACCGTCGACGCAGCCGCCCTCGCCCAGCAGCACCGCCTCGACGTCGGGCGTATCCGACAAATTGGTAATCAGCACGTCAACCTCCCCGGCAAGCTTAGCGGGGCTGTCGCACCAGGTGGCGCCCGCGTCCAGCACCGGGCGGGCGCGTTCGGGGTGGCGCGCCCAGACGGCGACGGGGAATCCGGCGCGCAATAAATTCAGGGCACAGGGTCGCCCCATGATGCCCAAACCGATATAACCGACTTTCAGCATGATGTTTTCCAAGACGAGGGATATTCATTGATGCACTAGGGCCTGTCTGCAAACTATTTGCGGCTGCGGCCGGCATCAGTCGGATGCAGCGCTAGAAGCGCGTCCCGCCGCAGTGTCATTCACTGCAAGGGACAAGCGACAACGCGATGCGCCGGCTGATACCGGCCCCGAAGGGCTGGCCTGGTAAACGGCCATCTGCGTCGTTGGGCGGCTTGGCCTTAGAATGACTAAGGCCGGCGCCCCCCGCCTAGCATCTGGCCATTTGCCAGGTCAGCGCAGTTCACAAATAGTTTGCAGACAGGCCCTAGTATATCCCGGCGCGCGCGCTATCCGTATCAGGGGGTAGGCAAAATCGAGGGACCGGAAGGCTTCAGCCAGGCATCCAATTCAAATCCTTTGCCTTCCGCTTGTTTTTCCAGGTAATAGACGAAGGCCAGTACTTCAGCCACCGCGCGATAGAGCTCGGGGGGAATCTGTTGATCCAGATCGACTTGCATCAACAGCGAGACCAGCTCAGGCGAATCGTGCACGAACACGCCAGCCGCGCGCGCGCGCTCGATAATGCGCTCCGCGGTCTGGCCATAGCCCTTGGCCACGACGCGCGGCGCGCGCGCGCCTTCCTTGTAGCTCACGGCGACCGCCGAGCGGCGGTCGGCATCCAATGCCGGATTAGGTTGTGGTTTCTTCATGCTTGACCGACAGGGTCGCCAGATCCAGGCCGGCGGCCGACAGGCCATCCACCAGCTTCTGACTATTTTGTTGAATCATGTCGCCCGCGGCCGTCTCCTCGGTGGTGAACGACACCTGGACAGCCTTGCCGACCAGACGAACGCGGGCGTTCATACCGCCCAGCACCGGCAGATTCAACGATAAATGCGACGTCCAGGCCGGCGCCTCGCTTTTACCATGCCCTTGGCGTTCATCGGTTTCTTCCGACTGGATCAGCATTTGCATCGGCTGCCCCGGCCAGGCGAAGCCCTGCACCGGCACTTGCCGGCTCTCCAGCGTATCGAGTTGATGCTGCACCAGATTGCCTAGCTGCGGTAGCGCGCTATTGCGCGCCGACGACGTATCTTGCATCAGGGCCTGACCAAGCTTGCTCTGCGGCTCCTGCTGCAGTTGCGTCAACGGCAGCTTGCCCAGATCCCAAGCTTTCAGATGCGACTCGTAGAACAAGCCGCTGTTTTCCACGCCCTGCTTGAGCGAGTTCGCCATCTGGGCGGGCGGCTGGTCGCGCGCATCCAGGGCCACCGGCTCGCTGGCTTGCGCCGGCATCTGCTTCAGCAGGGGGTTTTGACCGGATTCGCCGGCCACGGCTTTTTGAGCCAGCAGGCTGGAAGCGGGCGCCCCGCCGGCCTCGTCCGCCGCCAACGCGGCCTTGGCCGCCAAGCCCGCCGCGTCGGCTAGCGCCGACGCCCCCGCCCGGCCTGAACCGGGCTGGCCGGCATCGCCGGCATCGTTCTGGTCCGCGGCGGACAGCAACCGCGTCAAGTAGCGCGAAGCGGGGCTCAAGTCCACCTGAACCGAACTGTCCTTGGCCTCCTCGCCCCCCTCGCCATCCTGCAGCGCGAAGCTCAGCCCCGGTTTCAGGCTGACGACGCGCAGATTGAGCGTATCCCCTTTCGGCTGCAGGCCCGGCGGCAGCGTCAGAGTGAACAGCGCATTCTTAATCAGCACCGCCACCTGATTATCATTGAGCTGCTCGGCAATCCGCGCGCTGACCTGTTCGCCGATCACAAGATTGGGCAGCCGGGCGGGCAGGACGGAGACGTCGAGCAGCGCCTTGTCGCCCTCGGTCAAGAGCCGAAGCGGCGAGATGGCGCCGGGGCTCAGCGGATTACTGAGATTGGGAGGCTGAACAGGAATCATGAGGTAGAGTTATTTCGGTACAGGGATAGGATCAGCTCGGCTTCGCTACGGGAGATGCCACAACGATGCGCGACATCCGCCGCCCCCATACCCTGCTGGATCAGCTCGATCGCCTGCTTGTAAGGCGAGGCGGCGGCCACCTCGGCCGAAGGCTTCGCCTGCTGGCGTTCGACACGGTCCGCCAGATGCAGCAGATCGCGCTGCTGCACGCTGATCTGATGCTGCAATTGCTCGATGTACAGCGCCGTCACCCGATCGCCTTCTCGCTCGAGCCGCCGCAATCGGCGATGAAAATACCAGGCTTGGGCGAGAATGACGCCGAACATGATGATGTTGCTGGCGAAGAGAGCGAACGCGGACATGGACAACCTCCCCAGGCAATCTTTCTCTGATTCTAAGAGGCCTGTGGCAATAACCCAAGGAAAAGCCTAGGAAAACCACCACTCACGTTAGCGGTAGGTCATGCGCAGACGCCGTTCCTGCTGGACGGAGGACAGATCTTCGCCCAGTTCGTCGCGCCGGGCCGCCATCATCAGTTCGATGCGCTGGTTTTTCCGCAGCGCATCGCGAAACGGGTCGAGCAAATCCGGCAACTGCTTGAGCACGGTTTCTCCGGCTTCTGTGATCATGAGCGCCATTTGCTCTTCCCGTGCGGCGAAAACCACCAGAAGCTCTTCCCAACGCCCCTGCTCCGCCGCCGCCAGCATGGCGTCGGTGTAGAGAACGAACTGCTGAGCGGCATTGCGCAGACGATCCAAATCCATAACGAATGTTCCGTCGCCCTCAAGGCGCCGTCTTTTGCGACGACAGCTGATTGGCATGTTGCGTCTTGGCCACCTCCTGCCAGGCGGGCAAAATCACGCTAAGCAGGTTGGCCACCTCGTCGAGAATCTCGGGATCGTTTTTCATATTGGCGACCCCCAGGCGAAACTTGACGTAGATATACAGATCTTCGAGGTTCATCGACAAATTGGCGTCGTGCGAATGATCCAACGCGACGCGCAGGCCTTCGACGATATCGGAGGCCTTGTTGATCATATGAGTCTTTTCCGAGTGACGCTCATTCTTCATCAGCACCTTGGCTTGCTGAATGGCGCGGATCGCGCCTTCGTACAGCAGAACGATCAGCCCGACGGGGCTTGCGCCATACACCGCCACCTCCAGCGCGTCGTCTTGGTAGGCCTTCTTAAACTGCTGCATTGCAAGGGTGTTCTTCATGTCTACCCAATATTCCTGATCGTGAGGGGCCAGCGCAAAATCACGGCATCGCCGCGTTCTGGTCCGTTTGTCTTATTTGCTCGACGACGTTATCCGCGCCAGCATCGACGTCAGCGACGAACTGGTCTGCTGCATCTGCATGAGCGACGAGTTGAGCTTGGTGTACAACGTCAAATACCCATCCTGCACGACACTCATGCGCGTTTGTTCCTGATTGGCCTTGTCCTTCATCGTCTTGACCTGATCGTTCAGCGTGTTGGTGCGCGTCGTGACCAGGCCCCTCGGCCCTAAAAAATCGTTGATCGTGCTGTTGAAACGCTGGGCGAAGCCATCTTTGTTACTGTTGCCGAACAGATTGACCACCGCCGCCGGATCGTTGGCGATCGCTGCGTTCAACGCCGTGGCATCCAGCTTGAGCTTGCCGTCCTTCTGCAGCGACACCCCCGCCTGGGCGAGATACGCAATCGTGGTCGAGCCGTCCGCGCCCGAAATCGGCGTATTGAGCAGCTTGGCCAGCGTGGTCTGCAGATGGACCAGCGTGTAATCGCCTTTCAGATTGCCGTTGTACAACGTCTGCGCATCGCTGGCAACCTTGTTGTAGGCATCGACGAAAGTTTGTACTTTCGCCTGGATGGCGGCGGAATCGGAAGCCACGGACAGCGCAGTGGAACCGGCTTGCGTCAAGGAAAGCGTCACGCCGTTGATCGCCGAGGTCACCGTGTTGCTGCTGCTCGTCAGCGTCAGGCCGTTGACGGTCAGGCTCGCGTCCTTGGCACGCGCGGTCAAACGGCTGTCGGTGATATTGCCCGAGCCGTCCACGGCCGCCGCCGCGTCAAAGGTCATGAAGGACAAGCTGGCTTGACCGCCGGCGGTCGAAGTGCTGAACGACTGCGCCGCGCCGACGCCGGCGCCGGTCAAGACCAGCCGGTACGGCGCGGCGCTATTATCGGCCTTCACCACGCTGGCGCTGACGCCGATACCGGCGGCGTTGATGCTATTGCTGATTTCGTCCAACGAGCTGTTGGCCGAGATGGCGACCGTTGCCGTTTTACCGCCGCCGAAGGTGAAATTCAACGTATCGGCGGCATTGCCCAGGCTCGCGCTTTCGCTCGCCTGGCCATTGAAGGCCAGATTCTGGGCCGTGGCCAGATTGTTCACCGCAACGTTGTAGATGCCGGGATTGGCCGACTGCGACGCGGTGGCGGACAAGACGGACGTGTTGCTGCTGGTCGCTTTGAAGGTATTGATGAACTGCCCGGAGGACAGCGAAGTCAGCGTGCCTTGCAACGCCGTCAGGTCCGAACTTAACGCGCCAAGATCCGAAATCTGGCTGTTGTAGGTCGACACCTGCTGATTCATGCGGTTCAGGGGCTGCTTCGCCACGTTCATCAGTTGCGAAACGAGCCCCTGCACGTCGAGCGGACCGCTCGCCGAGGTTATCGTGGAAGTTGCCATCACACTCTCCGGCCTGAATCAGCGCCAGGCGCTTCAGGCACTGTCTTTTACCAGCAATCCCTTGAAATCATCCAACGCCTTGGACAAACGCAACACATCCTCGGCCGGGATCTGGCGAATCACTTCGTTGGTCGTGCTGTCGGTGACCTTCACGACCCGGCGCCCCGTCGCGGGATCAACCGAAAACTGCAACTGGGTGTTGAACAGTTTCGCAGTATCGTTGAGATGATCGACCGCGCTCGACAGCGCCTTCTCATCGACTTTCTGCTTTTTGGTGCTGTCCGCCTGAGTCGACGCATCCTGACTTTGGCCAACGGCAGCAACGGCGGCCGCGGTCTGTGCCTGCACCGGGGCCTGCTGTGCGCTCGCGGCTGCTTGCGCAGGGGGCTGCACGGGCTGCGGCGTCTGAGCCACATTGCTCAACAACGGGTTCACTTGCATGATGGCCTCCTATCGCAAGACCGGCCCCCGAATCCGGGGCGTCTCGTCAGTTTGCACTGCCTCCCCGGGCATCATGCACTGCCCAAAGGGGAGGCTGGCTACACCAGGCCTCTGCTTCGATGACCCACCAGCAAGGGTTCGAGCAAGCGTTATTGTAGAATTTCCAGCCGAATCGTAGCCACTCCATTTCCTTTCGGGCGCGCAGGGCGCAACCCGCCTGACTCTTTATCGGCCATCCCCCGCATAACTTTAGGGCCTGCCACGTTTTTTTGCAAAACGCGGCGCATGCCCCAGAAATAAAATAGCCACGAAACCGTCAAGCATCGTGGCTCAATCACTAACCCCAGGTTTTTTAACCACCCTTGAGTAGGGTCAGCGCAGCCTGCGGCAGTTGGTTGGCTTGCGACAAGATCGCGGTGCCGGCCTGCTGCAAAATTTGTTGCTGCGTCAGGTTGGCGGTTTCCGACGCGAAGTCGGTATCGACGATCCGCGATTGCGCATCCTTCAAGTTCTGCACATAGTTCGACATGTTGGCGATCACCGCCTGGAAGCGGTTTTGGATCGCACCGAGTTGCGAACGGTCGTTCGACACCAGGTTGATGTCCGCATCCAACGCCGACAGTACCGCCGTGGCGGCGGCCGAGGTGGTGATATTGATCGTGCCGGTCGCCGTCAGGCTCGAAGCGTAGCTCGACAAACCCGAGGTCAGGTCCAGACCGCTCGCCGTCACTTGGTTGCTGGCCACGCCGGACGCGCCCACCTGGAAGGTAATGCTCTGCCCACCCGACAGCAGCAGCGTGCCGTTAAAGTTGGTGGTCTGGATAATACGGGAAATTTCTTGCGTCAGCTGGTCGACTTCCGACTGCAGCTGCGAGCGGTTGACGTTACTGATGGTGCCATTGGACGCCTGTACCGCGATTTGGCGGATGGTCTGCAGGTTGTTCTGGATCTGGCCCAGCGCGCCTTCCGCGGTTTGCGCCAAGGAAATACCATCACTGGCGTTGCGAATACCCTGGTTGTTGCCGTTGATCTGGGTCGTCATCGACTGGGAAATCGCGAGACCCGCCGGATCGTCGGCCGCGCTATTGATGCGCAGACCGGAAGATAGGCGTTGCAACGACGTCTGCAACGACTGCGTCGAGTTGGACAGATTAAGCTGCGCGTTCAACGACGCAGTGTTGGTATTGACGTAAATTGCCATTTATTGTTCTCCATCGAGTCAGGCGCTAACCCGGCGGACTTTGCCAGCACTGCACTAGCACGACTGCCCAGCCCCGTCCTTACGGAGACATCTATTGGCATAACCCAATAGATTTAGACAGTCATTACACGTACCGCCATCATGGTGAACAATACAAGCAGATTCGCATAAACGCAAGTTTTGCGATGAAAACGGCAAGGCACCACGACATGTTGTCATGCCGTGGTGACCAAATTTACATCAGATTAACCCTTGAGCAGGGTCAGTGCAGCCTGCGGCAGCTGGTTGGCTTGCGACAAGATCGCGGTACCGGCCTGTTGCAGAATCTGTTGCTGCGTCAGGTTGGCGGTTTCCGACGCAAAGTCGGTGTTCACGATCCGGCTGCGTGCGTCGGACAGGTTTTGCACGTAGTTCGACATGTTCGCCACCACCGCTTGGAAGCGGTTTTGGATCGCGCCCAGTTGCGAACGGTCGTTGGAGATCGCGTTGATGTCCGCGTCGAGTGCCGACAGTACGGCCGAGGCGCCGCCCGAGGTGGTGATGTTGATCGTGCCGGTCGCCGTCAGGCTCGAGGCGTAGCTCGACAGCCCAGAGGTCAGGTCCAAGCCGCTCGCCACTACCTGGTTGTTGGCCACGCCGGACGCGCCCACCTGGAAGGTGATGCTCTGGCCGCCCGACAACAGCAGCGTGCCGTTGAAGTTGGTGGTCTGAACGATACGCGAGATTTCCTGCGTCAGCTGGTCGACTTCGGTTTGCAGCTGCGAACGGTTGGTGTTGCTGATGGTGCCGTTCGACGCCTGCACCGCGATCTGACGGATGGTCTGCAGGTTGTTCTGGATCTGGCCCAGCGCGCCTTCCGCGGTTTGCGCCAGCGACACGCCGTCGTTGGCGTTGCGGATACCCTGGTTGTTACCGTTGATCTGCGTGGTCATGGTTTGCGAAATCGCCAAACCGGCAGGATCATCCGCCGCGCTGTTGATACGCAGACCGGAGGACAGGCGCTGCAACGACGTCTGCAGCGATTGCGTCGAATTGGACAGGTTCAACTGCGCATTCAATGACGCGGTGTTGGTGTTTACATAGATAGCCATTTTTTCTCTCCATCGAGTCTATTACTCGGCGGCTCCTGCCTCAGCAACACCACCGAAGGCGGACGAAAAGCCCCCGCACCTGATTCTCTATCGACGCACCAATCCAAAACTTTAGAAAAAAATCGTCTTTTTCTGCATTCTGTTGGAAATCAAGCACGCCCCCGCTAGGTGGAGGGCGTGCCGGATCGATCGAAGACCGGGTCATTAACCCTTGAGGAGCGTCAGCGCGGCCTGCGGCAACTGGTTGGCTTGCGACAAGATCGCGGTGCCGAAGGCGGACGCCATATCGCCGCCCTTAACTTGGCTATCGGTTCGTTACCCGCAAACGCCATCGAAAAAATGTCTGTTTTTATCGAAATACATTGCCAATTATTAAGGCCCCTCGGCACAAGTTATTTACCGCTGCGGCCGCCCCCAAAGCACAAGGGCCGAACGCCGCTTATGTCGGCGTTCGGCCCTTGCTTTACCGCCCGGTCAAGCCGTCATTAGCCCTTGAGGAGCGTCAGCGCGGCCTGCGGAAGTTGGTTGGCTTGCGTCAAAATCGCGGTACCGGCCTGTTGCAGAATCTGTTGCTGCGTCAGGTTGGCGGTTTCCGCCGCGAAGTCGGTGTTCACGATCCGGCTGCGCGCGTCGGACAGGTTTTGCACGTAGTTCGACATGTTCGCCACCACCGCTTGGAAGCGGTTCTGGATCGCGCCCAGTTGCGAACGGTCGTTGGAGATGGTGTTGATGTCCGAGTCGAGCGCCGACAGAATCGCCGAGGCGCCGCCCGAGGTGGTGATGTTGATCGTGCCGGTCGCCGTCAGGCTCGAGGCGTAGCTCGACAGCCCAGAGGTCAGGTCCAAGCCGCTCGCCACCACCTGGTTGTTGGACACGCCGGACGCGCCCACCTGGAAGGTGATGTTCTGGCCGCCCGACAACAGCAGCGTGCCGTTGAAGTTGGTGGTCTGAACGATACGCGAGATTTCCTGTGTCAGCTGGTCGACTTCGGTTTGCAGCTGCGAACGGTTGGTGTTGCTGATGGTACCGTTGGCCGCCTGCACCGCGATCTGACGAATGGTCTGCAGGTTGTTCTGGATCTGGCCCAGCGCGCCTTCCGCGGTTTGCGCCAGCGAAATACCGTCGTTGGCGTTGCGGATACCCTGGTTGTTGCCGTTGATCTGCGTGGTCATGGTTTGCGAAATCGCCAAACCGGCCGGATCGTCCGCCGCGCTGTTGATACGCAGACCGGAGGACAGGCGTTGCAACGACGTCTGCAGCGATTGCGTCGAGTTGGACAAGTTCAACTGAGCATTCAACGACGCGGTATTGGTGTTTACGTAGATAGCCATGGTAAGCCTCCCTCCTGATCGGATATATGTGCGGCAGGCAAATCGCTTTGGGACAGGATCAGGTTTCGTGCCCCACTTGCCATGGTTATCGGCATGTCATCGCCATACTTTAGGACAGGTTCAAGATTTTTTTCCTTTCGGGACAAACACTAATGCGTCGAATCGACGTACCGCCTATTCAGCTCGCGCCACCCTGGCCGATATAAGCTTTCAACCGGTAATCATTCAGCGCGCACCACCGATGACGAAGAACATTGAACAGTTGGCCGCATGCATGTAAAGATGGGCGAACTTAACTGGGCGTCATCGATAACCTGGGAATCCTAGGGCTCGCTCAACCTTGATGTGACGTGGATGGGAAGCATGAAAAAAGAAAAAATCATGTTCGTGGTGATGCCCTACGAAGGCGAAGTACTCGATAGGGTCACGGCCAAGTTTTATAAGAACAAAGCCGTCAAATACATGCCGCTCGGCGTTCTAAGCATTGCCGCCACGATTCCCGTCGACCGCTACGACGTTCAAGTGCTGGATGCCGCGAGTCTGGGACTGTCGCTGGACGAGACCATCGAAGCCATCGAAAACTGGGCGCCGGATGTGCTGGGCTTGTCGGTGGTCACA
>Ga0213872_10000179_pt1 | contig 56790 bp, 53 predicted proteins | sample VelepicomBERX_R2_FD_160071 | JGI IMG/M metagenome (GOLD analysis project Ga0213872, IMG submission 160071) | Rhizosphere microbial communities from Vellozia epidendroides in rupestrian grasslands, the National Park of Serra do Cipo, Brazil - RX_R2 | ecosystem: Host-associated > Plants > Roots >... | reverse complement strand
CGTCGATCACTCCGATCTCCTGTCAAAAAGACAGGAAGGATTGTGCTATGAACGTGGGTCAGATTCCGTTGCAAATTCGTGGGGAAGATGGGTCAATTTTCAATGCAAATTAACATGGGTCATTTTGCATGCAAAATGACCCTGAAAAATTTCATTTTTCCCTTTTAAAACAAGGGCTTCTAGAATTAATGTTGCAGAACAATGAGGGCAACTCCATGCTAGATTCGGATGGGTCAGTTTGACCCATGTGCAAATGCCTCGCCTCCAAACCACTGCACAAATTGTCGTGCCTATCATTCGAGGAACTTTTTTTGAAGGCGTCCCTAAATAGACTCGATTTCATCTGACACTCACTGTGAGATGAAATCTGAGCTACTACAGCTGTAGCAATCCAGTTACGCGCTCAAATGAGCAAACAGCATATCGAGTTCAACTTGACCCACGTCGGCGCTGACTGAAATTGACCCATTTGAGCGTCAAGCATACGGCAGCGCCAACATAACTCCCTTCAGCGGCACCTCGATTACCACTGGTCGCCCTCCGGACTAGGTTGGATGAAAGCCGCTCAACTCACTGCTGGTCCAACATCTTGCTCACACCAAACACCATGTAATTATTGTCAAAGCGGGATCGGGGTCGATGCTAATGGCGTTGCTCAACTTTACTTTACCGGTGCCGTGAGCTTCGCCACCGACGACGGAATGTATCCCACCGCCTGGTTGGAGTGCGCCCAGCAATCTACCGTAGTCGGCTTACCCCATGTGAACGAGCTGACGCTAAGCGGTGGGCACGGGACCACGGCATGGCGCACGCCTGCAGCGCAGCGCGACTAAGAAAAGTAGGCCCACTATCGTTTTGCAATAAAGTATTTCTTAAACGACAATTTAAGTGTAGACATGGCATAAGTTTCCGTCTACAGATAAATTAGACGGAACCACTTGCCGCGTGGCGCCTTGCCGTCACATTCGCATCACGTGACATAATCGCCGCTTCAAAAACATCTCAAAGGCGCGCCGTAGTCAACGCCACCCTTGTCGAACTCGACGACGATACGTTTCATTCTCTGGAAATGCATTTCCCACGTAGCGACAAGAGTGCCGCTATAGGCAATCGCGCAATGGCGATAGCCCGTGTAAAGCGGCAGCGGTAGCGCCACAGGAGGTCTCCAGCAGTTCGGCAACGCCGGCGGCATCAGAATTGCCGTCGCCAAACGTGGAAAATGTCATCCATGTGGACTTCAAACGCCGCGCCGCCTAATCACATCACCTTGCTCGCGGGTCTGCTTTGCAGGCTCGCTCCACAGCATCACCCGATGGTTACGGCGGCCAACATCACACTCCCCAAAGAACTACTCACTACCCTCCAGATGGCCCCTGGGGGCCAACTATCGTTTTCTCAGCTGGCCGATGGCACAGTCATTGTCCGCTCGAAACATCGAAAGCCCTCTGCCCTTGCAGGCCTCCTCACACGGCCAGACCAGCCTCACATAGAAATTGACGATCTGAGCTGCTGACCTCCTTGTCTGGGGAGGCACTTATGGCCGCCGCCATTACGCTAGGTCTGCGACCAGCAGCCCAGCCTTCGGTACTCCTCACTGGCAGATCAGTGACAGTCCATACCGCTCAAAAATCAGTAGCAAATCAGTGGCGGTTTTCATTTTTTCCACTGACTTCCATTTCCATTAAGAAAATTCTTATACTGCCAAGTCAGTACTGCTGGCGGCAAATCAGTGGCAAAGGCAGGACCAGCCGACGAGTTGGGATTGGCCGCCGCTACGGCTGCCAGAACCCGGTTTATTTTTCATTAGGTGATTGCCGCAAACTGCTGTAGAGTGCGAGGTCCATTTCGGTACTCCGTCACCGTCCTGTTTCCTTCCTGTTTAGGCCATCGCGCCACTCCTGTCTGATTCTTGACCACTGGCTCTACTTGAGAAGTGGGTTCGTTCGTCTATCGCAAGGAGCAGCATGATTACGCATACAGGAACCATTCATTGGTTCAGCAGATTAAAAGGCATTGGTCAAATCAGGCCGGATGCGGGTGGCCACGACGTCATGGCAGATATCGGCGACTTCGTCGAGATGCAGGCGCCCGGGGCGCTCGAACAGAAGCTGGTTGCTTATCAGTTGGACGAATCGGCCATTGGCGGGCGCGCCACCCGGATTCACGTGGTACGGCGGCTCTGATCAATGGCGAAAGAAGACCTCATCGAAATGCAGGGCGTGGTCCAGGAAATCCTGCCGGACAGCCGCTATCGCGTCGAACTGGAGAACGGCCACCGCCTGGTTGCCTATTCTGCGGGCCGCATGAAAAAAAACTTCATCCGCATTCTCGCCGGCGACCGTGTGACCCTGGAGCTGTCCGCTTACGATCTGAGCAAGGGCCGTATCACGTTCCGCCATGTCGACACCCCAAAAGGGACGGGCGTGCGCCGGGTTGTCCGACGGAGCCGCTGAACCAGGAAGCGCTGTGCGCCGCCTAATGCAGGCGACGATGCTTATGCTCGTACATGACGAGGTCGGCCTGCTGGATACAGTCACTCAACGTCGCACTTCCCGTCGGGTCACAGGACACCATCCCCACGCTCAGCGAGAGTAGATAAGGACGCTGCTGCAATCGATTGAAGGCATTCAACGACTGTTGCAGGCGGGAGAGCAAAGCATGCGGGTGGGCCTCGTCCAGTGCATAGGCAACGAATTCGTCCCCTCCGATTCGCGCCAGCACATCCGCGTCACGCAGCGACGCTCTCAGCACGGCGGCGGCGTCGCGAATCATCTGGTCCCCCATCGCATGGCCGAGTGTATCGTTGACCGGCTTGAGCCCATCGATGTCGGCATAGACCACCGCACTGTCGCGTTGTTGGCGTAGGGCCAGACGGTACAGCGGCTCAGCCCTTGCAAAAAAGCCGCGCCTGTTGTTCAAGCCCGTAAGGACATCGGTCAGAGACAAGGACAGCATGTCGCGCGCGGCCAGATCGCGACGCGCCAGCTCATCGGCGTGTTCCTGCGCCTTCTCGGCGAACTGGCTGTACTGCGTCGTGACCAGTTGCTCAAGCGAGCTGCGGACCTGGATCCGGCCCAAGGTGGCGGCGGTCAATTCGAGCGCAGTCTCAAGTGTGGCCGTCTGCCGCCGGACGAACTCAATTGTACGGCCCGCCGGGAACGATGCAACCAGGACCGCTATGGGTTGCGCTTGCGGTACCGCGACCACCAAGGCGCCCGTTGGGTTAACTACGCCGGGGCCGCCTGTCATGCGTTCGACCGCAGTGGAATACCAAGGGTGGAGGGCGTGCGCCGGGCCAGCCGTCTCGTCGCGCCCAAAGACCACACAGAAAGGGGCTTCACCACCGATGAGCAACAGCGCCTCGTTTGCCCCGGAGAGTTCGACTATTGCGCACCCGGCCAGCCGCAACACAGCACCCGGCTCATCGATCTGCAATAATTCGCGGGCCATCGTCAACAGGCCCTGCAACTGCCGACTATCGCAGCAAAGTTCAGCAGGATTTGGCACTCGCATATCCTTTCGCTTCCGCATTACTGCTTGCCCGGTGTGATCGCTTCCGAAAGAGATTGCTCTGCACTTTCACGCCTTAGGAGCGCCGGTTGCGCTAGAACGCGCGCGATCACGGCGGCGGGAACGTGCTTATGCTCCATGTAGCGGCGAGCAAGCCGGGCGTTGCGCACGGCCAGAATATTGAGTCCGCGGGCGACCGCGTTTGCGGTCACCTCATCGGAGCGTCGTTGCCGCTCAATCATGGCGCCCCCTTTCCTGGGCGACTTGAGGGGGACATTAACTCGCGGCGCGCGTAAGCAAGTGCCTGCTCGAGGAAATCGTAGTGGAACTCTTTGTACCGATAAGTCCCATGCTCATAGACGATGCCATAAGTGGCCATAATCTCGCATTCTTCGCCGCTGGGAGCCGTCCACTGTTCCCAGCTCAGTGGGAGTGGTACCGGGCGGTAGTCCGGCCGGCGTTGGTCTGCCCTGGCGAAGGCAACTGCATCCGCAAGTCTCTCGTACCGATAATGCTGATAATGAAAGCTGCGGCCATCGAACCAGATGCCGAGGTCCGGGTCGGCAAGCGGCGGAGCTCCGCAGGATCGCGCATTGCCCATCTGTAGACCTCGCTTGGTTGATCAGTAATCCTGAGCGTCTTTCCTATGAAAGCGGAAGCCGCGACGCGGACGCATACCTGCGACTTAGACTATACCCCCTTTTGGCCAACGTAAACGTTCCTTTTCGGCGCCACATGGACGTATTTTCGGCCAAGCATCTCGCCTCCGCAGGCGGACCTTCAACAGCGCTGATAGTGTGGCCAAATGGCAGATCAGTGGCAGGGCAAAGGGTTTAAAAATCAGTGGCAAATCAGTGGCAGTTTTCCATTTTTGCCACTGATTTTGATTTCCCCAAAGAAAAATCATATACTAATAAGTCTTTGATTTATAATGAGCCACCCACAACCCGGGGTACGGTAAAGGTAGCAAAAAGCGCGTTCGGGACGTAGAGGCCGGAGGTTCGAATCCTCTCACCCCGACCATTCCGCCTCAGCCTCAGTTGAAGACAGACGCTGATTCCACAACAAAGCACAGCGCTGTGCCTGCGTCGCCATTGCTTTCGATGGTCAAAGTCCCACCCAGTTTTACTACGCGCTCGCGCATGCCGATGATGCCCCAATGCCCCGGAACACCGTTCTGGGCGACTTTCGGCTGGATGCCGACGCCATCATCCAGCACACTCCCTTCGATGCCATTGGCTGTGACGGTAAGCCGGACATGGATCTCGCGTGCGCCGGAGTGACGCGTGGCGTTGATGACCGCTTCCTTCACTACCTGGCACAGCTCGCGGGCCACGCCAGGCTGAATACGCTCAATGCCGGCGGAAACTGTCAGCTTCAGCAGGCCCGTAAATGCGGGCGCCAATACCTCCAGTTCTTTGCCCAGCTCGGCCACAATCTGCTCCGCGGTCAGGCTGTCCCGCAGCCCCATCACTTCGTCCCGCGTCTCCTCCACCAGCCGCTCGGCCTGCCCCAGTACATCGTCCAGAATGCGGGCCTCCTGGCTGCCTTTCTGCAGCCGGTTCAGCACCGTGCTGGAACGTAGAATCAAGGCATGCACGCCCTGCAGCAGATTGTCGTGCAGGTTGCGGGCAATCCGTTCCCTTTCCTCCATGCGCGCCGCCGTGCGCTCGGCAGAACGTTCCGCCGCCATGGCGATGCGCCAGCGGTACAGCGCGACGATGAGCGCCAGCAGAAGCGCGAGTACGAGCACGCGGAACCAGGTGGCCTGCCAGAACTCCGGAAGAATTGTGAAAGTAAAAGTCGCGCCTTCGTTGTTCCAGACGCCGTCTTCATTGGCCGCAATCACCTGGAAGGTATAGCTGCCGGGCTCCAGGTTGGTATAGCGGGCGACGCGCTCCCCTATCGGTTCCTGCCACTCGCGATCGACACCACGCAGCCGGTATTTGATCTTCACTTTTTCCGGAACAGATAGTGCGGTGACCGCGTATTTGATTTCCAGTGCAGTCGTGCCAGCCTCCAGATTCACCGCCCCTTTAGGCTCCATCAGCTTGTTTCCGGCACGAAGCCCCAGAATCAGGACATCCGGCGCGCGTGTATTCTTTTGAAAATTCAGCGGATCAATCCAGCCGACCTGGCTGTTCGTGGCATAGAAAATCCGGCCGTCATTGGCGACAGCTAAAGTAGGCAGCGGACGTACCTGGGCCGCGCTGCCGCGCATGCCATCCGCGAGACTAAACAGCTCCCATTTCACCCGGTGACTGGAATCGTCCCAGAACTTGTCCAGTTCATCCCTGGCGATGCGATAGATGCCATCGGTGCCATGTGCCCACAGGTTTCCCTGCTTGTCCGCGACCAGCCCGGAGACGCCGCTAAAGCCCTTGATCTGCTCCGGCAAGAGCGGCAGGCTAGCACCCTGCCTGACCCAGGCAATGCCGTTCTCGCCGCCCGCGATCAATTGCCCTTTGACTTCCAGAAAACTCAAAACATTCCCAACGCTGTTGGACTGATCCATCGGCAGGCGATGGACCGTTCCATCCACCATCTTCCCGATGCGATTCTTCGTAAAGCCCATCCAGACGCCGCCAGAACCCGAGGCCAGCAGGGTGATGGGAATCGGATCGTTCCCCATCACGCCGGTATCGATATAGGTCCAGTCCCCGCCGGAAAACCGGTACAAGCCCTCTCTGACAATCGAGACCCATACCGCGCCTGCCTTGTCGACCGTCACAGCCTGAACTGCCGTCCAGTTCGATATGCTGTGCGGCGTCGGCATCCTGGTCACGCCGAACCGGGTGATGTGGAAAAAGCCGGCACTGGAGCCTGCCCATATGCTGTCAGCGCTGTCGCGCCACATGGCCGAGACGTTCCTTACATCGAATTGCTTAACGTTGCCCGAATCCGTTATCCGCTGAACGCTGCTGGAAGCCAGACCTGCGATCAGCATGGAGTCATCCAGCCCCTGGTGGACATAGGGGAAGACAACGGCGTCATCGACTTTAATTTCGTGGATGCGCTGCGCCCGGATTCTTTCGACCCCGTTATACGTGCTGATCCAGGTATTGCCCTCGCGATCAACCAGAAAGGATAAAGGAACGCTCTTGCCTAACCGTCCCCCTTCAAAAGACTCGGCCACAACATAGCGTCCGCTATCTTGCTGCTGAAGCCGAACCAGGCCGCCGGCGTTTCCCAGCCAGGCCCATACTGTGGAGAGCGGGCCCTCAAAGATCGCGTCCGTCGAGGAGGATGTCTTTTCCAGAAAAACAACCGGTGGTCTGCCGTATTCCAGTTGATACAGCCTGCCACCGGTAGAGAGCGCAGTGACCCGGCCCAGCACCAGATCCGGCTCCGCCCAGGCCGGCACATCAATGACTGCCGAGAACGCCACACCTCCCTTGGGGCGGACATAGATTTTTCCATTCACCGAGGCCCAAACGCTGGCATGACGGTCAACCAGAATTCTGCCCACGATACCCTGAGGGAGTCCGTTGTTATGCAAAACCTCCCAGCGCCCGCCCTTCAACACGGCGATCCCCATTGAGGTGGCCACATAGAGCTCTTTGTCCGGTGTTTGCACGGCCGATCGAACCACGCCATTGGGCAGGCCGTCCTGGGCGTCATAATGCTTAACGCCATCCGGCGTGAAAATCGACAAGCCGCCGAAGTGGTAAGTCACCACCAGCCCCTGCCCGAGCGACAGCACTGCCGATACATTCCGGGAGCGCAGCGCATGGCCGTAGATCGTCTCAACCAGGGAAAACTTTTCCCCATCAAAGCGGTACAATCCGCCGGGGCTGGCGAACCAGAGCAAGCCGTCGGCACTCTGTGCAATCGACCACGCTCCACTTGGGGCGCCTTCGATCGGCGACCAGGCGCGCCGCTCAAATGTGACATTAGGCTCCGTGGACGCGGAACACGTGAGCGCCACAAACATCAGCGCCGTCAAGAACAACCAGACTATCCGCCGCATCGACATCCAGCCCCCATAACAAATAATGGGGGCGGAGCATACACCTGCACAGGCTAACTGTCAGTCACACAAACTTGTCGCTTTTGCTGATCCGGTTCGTGGCCGCTTACCGGACCGGCGCAAAAGCGATTGACACATCCGCCACCGGCGCAGGGGACTCGCCCAGTGCCGTTTCAAAATGGCCGCCCAGGCGGTTACCTGCTGGATCCTCCAGCGTGGCCCGCACCAGCAGCTGATACTCGCTCTTGCGCCATGGCCGGCGTGGCGTAAAGGTCCAGACCCGCTCACCATCCTTCAGCTGAACGCGGCCTTCGACACGGCGATGCTGTCCGTCCGCGATCGCCAGGTAGCCGGCATCACGGCCATCGATGGCGCCGTCCAGCGTCACCACCAGGGCATCCCTGGAACCGGCCCTGACGGGCGCCAGCTTCCACGCCGCTGCTACGGGGCCGCAACGGTCCTCGGCCCGTACTTGCCAGCGCTGGATCGTCCTGCCATCCAGCGTCAGCACGATGTCGTCCCCGGCCGCCAGCACCGGCCCCAGTTCCTCCCGCGCCACCAGCCCGCTCTTGACGCGTCCCGGATGCAGCAGCACCGTCAGGATCTTGCCGCTGGGGGACCACAGCTCTTGCTCAAGAAACGGTTCCGGCAGCGGCCTGCCGCCAGCGTAGGCCAGGGCCAGCCGGGGCAGCACCGCTGTCGCCACCGGCGCCGCGAAAGTAATCGAGATCCGCAGCAGGTTGGCCGGCACCTCGGCCGCCGATGGCTGAACCGTCACCACGCGCGGCACCGGCGCTGCCGCCTCGGAGCGATGCAAAACCAGCGCCAGCGCGGCGGCGAACAATAAACGGCCGAGGCGCATGAATTACTCCACTTCCTTGACGAAGCCCGGATAGCCCTCGTCCTTCAGCAAGGCATTCAGCCGTGGCTTGACGTACTGCTTCTGGATCGCGTCGCCCTCGTAGCTGAACTCCCGGAAGGTGTACTCCGAGATATGGTCGGTCAGGCGGAAGCTCAGATCCTTGCCCATGGAGACCAGCTGCAGCGTGTCCTTCTCCAGCCAGCGGCGCACCATGACGAAGGAATTGTCGTCGAGGTTATCGATCCGCAGCGCGCCCGCCAGCGGCGCCTGCGCCACATTCAGGCCGGAGATCTGCCCGAACGGCACGTTCTTGTCGATGCCCGGCCGGCCACCCGCCGCTTCCAGCTCCGTGACCGGAATCAGGTTCGATACCCGTTCAAAATTCACCAGCAGCAGGAAGTCTTCGGTCTTACCCTGCCCTTTGCGGCTGAAGGAAATCAGGTCGGCGGGCGTGTTTCCATAGCCGAGTTCCGCCACCGTCTTGCCGCGGATATGGGCGCCATCCTTCAGCTCATCGAGCGGAATGGTCACCAGCGGCGTGCAGGTATAGGCCGCCACCAGGTAAGGCTTGCCGCCCCAGGTGGCAAAGCTCATCGCGCGGATCGGCGCCCGCGTTTCAACCAGGTTGTGGCCCGCGTGGTAGATCTCCACCGACGTCACCGACTGCTGCGCGCCGAAGGGATAGCCGACCCGCCGCAGCGTCGAGGCGAAGTCCTGGTTCGACAAACCGGCGATGAACAACTCGCCGTCACGCCACTTCATGTCGGTGACGGTAAAGCTGCGCTCCGGCGTCTCGCCCCAGAACTTGTAGTCAGTGGTGGGCGCGTTGCGCAGCGCCACCGAGGTCGAAGGCGCCGCCTTCAGGTCGATGCGGCGGGTCTTCTTGTCGCTGGTGACCGCGATCAGCGCCGGCGTCTTGGCCGGGCCGTAGCTGACCGCGACATACACTTCTGCCGTGCCGGGACGCACCACCATGTCCTCGACGGTGACCTTGGCGCCGCCCACGGTACGCGACAGGCGCTCCTCCAGGTCCATGATGTTGAACGTCGCGCCGGCCGGCTTTTGCGGCGCCGGCGGCAGCGTAATGGCGTGCACGCGCGCGGCCTTCCAGTCGGCGACGAACAGGATGTTATCGGGGCCGGCGGCAAGGCGCGAGATGGATTTCACATCGGCCGCGTGGGCGCTGGCGGCGGCCAGCAACAAGCAAGATACGGTAATGGCGGTGGTACGCATGGTCTGCTCCTTTAGCAATGGACGATCAAACTTCATTTCACCGGGATCAGCACCGGCTTGTTCTTTTCCTTCACCAGGAACACCAGGAATTTCGCCGGCTTGGTGGCGCTGGCGTTGCGGCCCACCGTGTGGACATCGTCCGGGCCTTCGTAGAAGGTCTGGCCGGCGGTCAGCGTCTGCTCCTTGCCGCCTTTGACGGCCATCACGATGGAGCCTTCCAGCACGTAGATGAAACCGTGGGCGTCGTGGCGGTGCACCGGGTCGACCGAACCTGGCGGGTATTCCACCTGCAGCATCAGGCCTTCCTGGCCGGGCAGGTTATTGAATGGTTTCTCCATCAGCGGCTTGACGACCGCCTCGGCGCCGCCGGCGCTGGCGTGCTGGCTGGCGATCGCGCCCGCCATGGCGCATGCCACGGCGATCAGTTTTTTCATGTTCAGCATGAGACTTCTCCTTGGGTTGGTAATTCATCGTGGTTCATCATCCGCTGCAGGGCCGCCTCGTCCAACCCCAGGTCCATGGCGCGGATGACCGCCTGGGTGCGGGTCGAAACGCCCAGTTTGAGGAACAACTGCTTCATATGGCACTTCACCGTACCGAGCCCGATGCCGAGCGTGCGGGCGATCACCTTGTCGGGATTGCCGCACACCAGCACCCGCAAGACTTCCGCTTCGCGCTGGGTCAAGGGCGCCTGCTGGCGCCACGCCGCCGCCAGCCGGTCTGCCGTCGGACTCAGATAGCTGTCGCCGCGGCTCAGCATGCGCACCGCGTCAATCACTTCGCTGGCCTCGCAGCCCTGGATGACGTAGCCGCGTACGCCGCTGGCCAGTGCGTGCCGTATCGGACCGGCCCTCGACTGGTCGGTCAGCGTCAGCACCGGCGGCATGCCGGACCCGCTGGCATCCCAGCCGGATTCGCGCGCCGCGCTGACGCCATAGTCGTAATCGGCGATGACGACGCAGGCGCCGCGCGGGCCCGCGCTGAGATGAAAGTCCGGCTGCGTCGACAAGATGGCGCGCAGGCCGGCGCTGACGATCGGGCACTTGTGCTTCACATGAACCTGGATCGTCGGCTTGCTGGCTGCGGCCGCAGAAAAGGCAAGTGTGTGCATGGGCTTCTCCTTATGGCGCGGGCTTGACCAGCGCGACAATGCAAATGATTCCGTGCCTGGCCATCTTGGTGTACGGGCACACCCGTTCCGCGTTGCGCACCAGTTCTTCCGCGATGGCGACCGGCACACCCGGCATCTCGATATTGACCTCGGCCACCAGCATATAAAGTCCATCCATCGGATCGCGGCCAAACTCCACCGAGGCCTTGACCACGCAGTCGTCGAACTCGATCTTCGCTTTACTGGCCAGCAGCATCAGGGCGCCGTGGAAGCAGCCGCCCACTGCGGCGGCAAACAGCTGCTCCGGGTTGGTGCCGCCGCCGGGGCCACCCAGCGCGGGCGGCAGGCGCAGCTCGACATCCAGGCTGCCGTCGTCGGAGCGCGCGTTGCCGGAAGCGCGGCCATGCGCCGCCACCCCGCCGCTCACGCTGACGGTAGTCGAGTACAGGGATTTGAAGTCTTCGCCGAAATACTTGTCCAGCATGGAAATCGGCGGAGCGGAAAGCGCTTTCACAATCGATCCTTTCGAGTGGGATGGGAATCGCACAGAGACAGGAGAAATGTTAGGCCGTCGCAGAATTGGGCGGTAGGCCTGCGGCGGGCCGCACCATGGTTCATTGCACGCAACAATCACCACGGCCACTGGCCTGATTCAAGGGATATTTGTCATTTACGCCGGGTTGGTTCAAACCTAACATCAGCTTCAGGAAACAAACAACGTAACCAGGCGCGCCCATGACTCTTCATCCGCTTCAGCCGCATCCCCCTATTGACGCACTCGCCTCGAGCTTCGCCACCACCTATGCCGGTGTAGTGGCGTTTATCACCGTGGTCCATGAGGGCAGCTTCGCCAGGGCGGCGGAGCGGCTGGGCATCGGCCGCTCCGCCATCAGCCGCAGTGTGCAAAAGCTGGAGCAGCAGCTCGATACCCGCCTGTTCCTGCGCACCACGCGCAGCACCTCGCTCACCGGCGAGGGCGAGCTGTTTTACGAGAACTGCAAACCGGGCGTGGAACGCATCGTCCGCTCGATCGAGGAGATGCGCGATCTGCGCAGCGGCGTGCCGCGCGGGCTGCTGCGGGTCAGCGCCACGCCGGGCTTCGGCCGCAAGGTGGTGGCGCCGCTGCTGCGCGGCTTCCGCGAAAAATATCCGGAGATCCGCATCGAACTTCTGCTCGACGATAGTCCGGCCGACTTCATTTCCGGCCGCATCGATGTGGACTTCCGCAATGGCCGCATGGACGACAGCCAGGTGGTGGCCAAGCAGCTGATACCGATGCAGATGCTGGTCTGCGCATCGCCCGCCTACGTTGAAAAACACGGCATGCCGCACGCCGTCGCGGAACTGGCGCAGCATCGCTGCGTCAACCTGCTGCTGGCCTCCGGCCGGATCGGTGAATGGCAGTTCAAGGTGGGCGGCAAGGAACAGAAATTCCTGCCCCAGGCCAGCAGCAGCTACAACGACACCGAGCTGGTATTGCAGGCGGTCCTAGATGGCGAGGGATTGGCGCAGATGGCGGGCTATCAGATATGCGAGCACCTGCGCACCGGCCGGCTGCTGGCCTGCCTGCCGTCCTACGCGCCAGATGACCGCGGCCATTACGTGTGCTACCTGAGCCGCCACCACCTGCCCAGGAGGATACGGGTGTTCATCGACTACATGACCCAGCATATCCGCGCGCTGGACCTGCACTGCATTACCAACTTCACCCCGGTGCGGCAAAAAGCCTAAGTCATGCGTGACAGTGCGCGGCGCCTATTCCGCTTCCGCGCCGGCCAGGTAGCGCTTGCGGTAGTCCGATGGCGAAATGCCGAGATTGCGGTGGAAGGCGACGCGCATGCGCTCTTCATCGGCAAAACCGCACTGGCGGGCGATCTGGTCTACGTTATGCCCGGAGTTTTCCAGCAGGCGCCGTGCCGCCTCCACGCGGAACATCTCCAGCGCCTTGTACGGTGAGTTGCCGGTCTTTTGCTTGTAGACCCGGGAGAAGTTCCTCGGACTCATGCAGACACGCTCGGCCAGCACGCTCACCGACAGGCCGGGCATGCCGAGATGATCGGCCAGCCACAGATGCAGCTCGTCGAAGGTCGCCGTGTCGCTGGCCTGCGCCTGCAGCAGAGCGCTATGCTGCGCCGAGCCGCCCGGCCGCTTCAGAAACACCACCAGCTCCTTGGCCACCTGCATCGCCACCGGCCGGCCGCAATCGTCCTCGATCAGCGCCAGCGCCAGGTCGATCCCGGCGGTGACGCCGGCCGAGGTCCAGGTGGCGCCCTGCTGCACATAGATCGCCTCGCTGTCTAAGCTGAGCGCGGGATAACGCCGCTGCAGCTCTTCGCACATGGCCCAGTGGGTGGCCACCCGCTTCCCTTCCAGCAGCCCGGCCTTGGCCAGCAGGAAGGCCCCGGTGCACACCGAGGTGGTGCGGCGCGCCAGCCGGGACTTGGCGCGGATCCAGTCAACTGTTTCCTCGGCTTCGTCCAGCGCCGCCAGGATGTACGGCGCCCCCGGCACCACAATGGTGTCGATCTCGCAGCCATCGAAGTCGCTGAAAGGACGGGTATCGACACCCACGCCTTCCGCCGTTTGAATCAGCCCGCCATGCAGGCTGACCGTCTGACGCTCATAGCCGGGCAGCCCGGCCTTGAGCAGATTTTTGGAGGCGACCCAGAAGGTGGACTGCGGACCAGTCAAGTCCAGTAGTCCCACTTGGGGAAATGCGACGAATAGCACCAGCGGCGCCCGGCGGGAAGGGATGGACATGAAAAACCTGTCGAAGGAGCACAAAGCACCATCATAAGCGCCCGCATGGCTGTACCGTATCGGACAAAAGACAGAACGAATTGGTGCAGCCGGAACTTCCGCATCCCTCACGCAAACCGTTCGATCCAGCGCACCACCCGGCCATAGGAAACGGGCAGCCACTTTTGCAGGAACACCAGCGTGCCGCCCTTATTACCGTAGATGACGCGCTTATCGCCGCGCGCCACGCCGCGCAGGATGGCGCGCGCCATGTCTTCCGGCGGCGTGGTTAGCAGCTTCTCGCTCTTGCTGAGCAGGTAGCGCTCCGTTTCGTCCGCGTTCACCGACACCCGCGCGCGGTGGGCGATCTCGGTACGGATGCCGCCCGGATGCACCGAGGTGGCGCGCACGCCGCTGCCTTCCAGCTCCTGCCACAGGCACTCGGTCCATCCGCGCACGCCGAACTTGGACACGTTGTACGCGCCTTGCCCCGGAAAGGCGACGATGCCGAATACGCTGGAGACATTCACCAGATGCCCCTCGCGCTGCGCCAGCAGCATCGGCAGGAAGGCCTTGCAGCCGTAGATCACGCCCCACAGGTTGATCCCGATCTGCCACTCGATTTCCTCGATCGTCGCATGGGCGATGGTCCCGGCCAGCGACACGCCCGCATTGTTGAAGATGAAGTGCGCCGTGCCGAAGTCCTGCTTGACCTGAGCGGCATGTGCAAACACCTGCTCCTTGCTCGATACGTCGACTCTGTACGGGCTGGCGTGCGCCCCGGCCGGCATCAGGCGCATGGTCTCGGCCAGTCCCGCCTCGTTGACGTCGGACAGCGCCACCCGCGCGCCCGCCTGCGCCAGCTGCAAGGCCAGATGGCGGCCGATACCGCTGCCCGCGCCCGTCACCACCGCCACTTTGTTTTGAAAGCAGTTCATTGTGTCAGCCTCCTGCTCAAGGTGTGACGTGGCGCTGAACTCCTCCATTAAAGGCCGGCTTGGCCGCCGCACGCGCTGGCTGAAACTCCAGCGCCGGATCGGCGATCGCGCCTTTCAGCAGCATCTCGCGGTCCATCTCAAAGTTGTGCTCCACCCGCCACACACCGCTGCGGCCCTGGCGCGGCAAGGCGCCCTGCCCGCGCTGGACATAGCCCGAACGCAGTGAGCCCATGATCGATTCATCCAGCATCTCATCGCCGGACGCCTGCGCCGTCGCCACTTCCTGGCCCGTGGCCTCCATGTGGTTCAGCAGGCGGCACAGGTAGCCCGCCGCCAGATCCACCTTCAAGGTCCAGGGCGCATTGGTATAGCCGAACAGGTAGGCGAAGTTGGGCACGCCCTGCAGCAGCACGCTCTTGTAGGTCATGTGCTTGCTGATATCGACCTGCCGGCCATCCATTTCCATCTGCATGCCGCCCAGCGTCTGCAAGGCCAGACCGGTGGCGGTGATGATGATATCGGCCTGCAGTTCCTGGCCCGACTTCAGCAGGATGCCACGCTCCGTCATGGTTTCGATCTGGTCCGTCACCACCGAAGCTTTCCCTTCGCGCAGCGCCTTGAACAGATCACCGTCCGGCACCGCGCACAGGCGCTCGTCCCAGGGGTTGTAGTGCGGCGTGAAGTGGCGCATGTCGACGTCCTTGCCGACCTGTTTCTGAACCTGCGACAGCAGCCAGGAACGGATACGCTGCGGCCAGCGCCGCGCCGCCTTGTAGATGAAACGCTGCAGCCAGATATTGCGCTTGCGCGCCATGCCATACACCCAGGCCTTGGGCAGCACCCGATCCAGCACGGCCGACACGGCGTCATAAGCGGGCACCGAAAAGATATAGCTCGGTGAGCGCTGCAGCATGGTCACATGCGCCGCCTGCTGCGCCATCGCCGGCACCAGCGTGACAGCCGTGGCGCCGCTGCCGATCACCACCACGCGCTTGCCGCGATAATCCAGGTTCTCCGGCCACTGCTGCGGATGGATGCGCAGCCCGGCAAAGCGCTCCTGGCCGGGAAAGTCCGGCAGATAGCCCTGGTCGTGGTTGTAGTAGCCGGTGCAGGGAACCAGGAACTTGCAGGTGACGGTGACGTCTTCGCCGCTGGCTTCATCGCGCGCATGCACGGTCCACTTGCGCTCCTCGCTGGACCAGGCCACGCGCTCGGTCTTCAGGCCAAAGCGGATCTTGCGGTCGACGCCGTACTCCCGCGCCGTATCGGCGATGTACTGGCGGATCGATGGCCCATCGGCCAGCACTGTGTAGGCATGCCAGGGCCGGAACTGATAACCGAAGGTGAACATATCGGAATCCGAGCGGATGCCGGGATAACGGAACAAGTCCCAGGTGCCGCCAATGGCCGCGCGCCGCTCCAGTATTCCTACCCGCTTATCCGGGCACTCCTGCGCCAGATGGCAAGCCATGCCAATGCCGGATATGCCGGCCCCTATGATCAACACATCGTAGTCGGTTTGCACGCAAGGTCTCCCGTCGGTTTTGTTATGACCACGATGCTATCGGCGCCAGACCGTCATCGTTTGACATCACGAGACAATTACGTTACGTTTTGAGACATGGATCACTTAGTCCGATCGAGTGGCCTGCGTGGCTACGGGGCCATGATGCTGGAGATGGGTTACGACCCCGCGCCACTGCTGCGCCGATACCACATTCCGCCGGATGCGCTGGGCCGCGACGAAGCCCTGCTGTCCCTGCGCGCCGCCGCCCATCTGCTGGAAGCCAGCGCGGAGCTGACCGGCTGCCCGGACTTCGGCCTGCGCCTGTCGCGCCACCAGAGCATCGACGTGCTGGGCGCCCTCAGCATCGTGCTGCGCAACGCGCCCACCGTGCGCGATGCACTCAGCGATGTCGCGCGCTACCTGCACGTGCATAGCCGCGGCATCAGCGTGGCGCTGAATGAACGCAAGCCGGTCATCCGCGATACGGTGGAGCTGTCGGTGGAGCTGCACCTGTCCGGCTACGTCAACTGCCGCCAGGTGATCGACCTGTGCCTGGCCGACGCCCACCACTTCACCCAGCTCTCGGCTGGCGGCGAATACGATCTGCGCGCCGTCTCGATTCCGCACGATCCCAGCGCCGGGCGCGCGGCGTATGAACGCTTCTTCAAGGCGCCGCTGCTGCCGGAGCCGGCCCGCCCCACCCTGCACATCGCCCGCGCCGCTTTCGACGCGCCGGTGCAAGGGGCGAACGCCACCCTGCGCCATATCGCGGAGGACTATATTTTCAGGCACTTTGGAACGGATCAGGGCAGCATGTCCGAGCGCGTACGCCAGGTGCTGCGGCAGACACTGGGCGCGTCGGCCTGCGACAAGAACAGTGTCGCCGCGCTGCTGGCGCTGCATCCGCGCACCTTGCAGCGCCGCCTTGCCGAAGAAGGGACGAGTTTTGAAGTCTTGAAGGACGAGGTGCGCAAACACCTCACTCTGTACTACCTGCGCGATACCGGCCTGACGATCGGCCAGATCGCGCTGCTGCTGGGCTTTCCGGCGCAGTCCGCGCTGTCGCGCGCCTGCCGCCAGTGGTTCGACCTGGCGCCTACCTCGATCAGGCAGGGCGCCAGTCCGGAAAACCTGGCTTAGGCCTTGGCCTTCTCCTGGATCACGCCGCGCTGCACCTGGTCACGTTCGATCGACTCGAACAGCGCCTTGAAGTTGCCTTCGCCGAAGCCATCATCGCCTTTACGCTGGATGAATTCGAAGAACACTGGACCCAGCTGGGTGTCCGAGAAGATCTGCAGCAGCAGGCGTGGCTTGCCGTCGGCGGTGGTGCCGTCCATCAGCAGGCCGCGCGCCTGCAGTTCGGCGACGTTCTCGCCGTGGCCTGGCAGACGGCCGTCCAGCATTTCGTAGTAGGTCGCTGGCGGCGCCTTCATCAGCGGCACACCCGCCTCGCGCACACGGTCGATGGTGCCGATCAGGTCATCGGTCAGCAGCGCAATGTGCTGGATGCCTTCGCCGTTGAACTTCATCAGGAACTCTTCGATCTGGCCGCCGCCTGCCTTGCCTTCTTCGTTCAGCGGAATGCGGATCATGCCGTCCGGCGCGGTCATCGCGCGCGAGGTCAGGCCGGTGTATTCGCCCTTGATGTCGAAGTAGCGGATTTCCTTGAAGTTGAACAGGCGCTCGTAGAACGAAGCCCAGTAACTCATGCGGCCACGGTAGACGTTGTGGGTCAGGTGGTCGATGATCTGCAGGCCATGGCCCACTGGACGGCGCTCGACGCCAGGCAGGAATTCGAAGTCGATGTCGTAGATGGAGGCTCCGTCTTCAAAGCGGTCGATCAGGTACAGCGGCGCACCGCCGATGCCTTTGATCGCAGGCAGGCGCAGTTCCATCGGGCCGGTCTGCATGTCCATCGGCTGTGCGCCCAGTTCCAGCGCGCGGGCGTAGGCGTCGCGCGAGTTACGCACGCGGAAGGCCATGCCGCAGGCCGACGGGCCGTGTTCCGCCGCGAAGTAGGAAGCCGGGCTGTGTGGCTCGTTGTTGATGATGAAGTTGATACCACCCTGGCGCCACAGGGTGACGTTCTTGGAGCGGTGGTTTGCCACGTGGGCAAAGCCCAGCTGGGTGAAGGTTTTTTCCAGCAGGCCTGCTTCCGGCGAAGCGAATTCCACGAATTCAAAGCCCATCAGGCCCATTGGATTTTCAAACAGATCAGCCATGTTATGTTCCTTTAATGTCGCGTTTTGTACTAATTAAGCGGCGCGAAGAATGCGCTTGGCGTTGTGATAGGAGCCGGTGCCGCGCTTGACCAATTGGTCCTGCGGCAGGATGGTGCTCGGCTGGAGCACCGGCATGTGCTGTACCTGCTCGTACAGTGGCGCAAAGTCGGTCTGGGCCAGCTGCAGCAGCTCCTCCAGATCGCGGATCACGAAATAGGTTTCCTGGAAGTCGTCGATGCGGTAGTCGGTCTGCATCGCGCGCGCCAGGTCGAAGCGCACGCGGTTGGGCGAGCAGTCGTCCAGTGCGAAGATCGATTCGGTGTACGACGAGACGATGCCCGCACCGTACAGGCGCAGGCCATCCTTCTGCTGCACCAGGCCGAATTCCACCGTGTACCAGTAGACGCGCGCCAGCAGATCCAGCACGCCCTTTTCCTTGGCGCGCAGGCCGCCCACGCCGTAAGCCTGGATGTAGTCGGCGATGATGGGATTCATCAGCAGCGGCACGTGGCCGAACACGTCGTGGAACACGTCCGGCTCCTGCAGGTAGTCCAGCTGGTTCGCTTCGCGGATGAACTGCCCCGCCGGGAAGCGGCGGTTGGCCAGGTGCTCGAAGAAGACTTCATCCGGCACCAGGCCGGGAACCGCCACCACTTCCCAGCCGGTGTGCTGCTTCAGCACTTCGCTCAGCTGGCGGAAGTCAGGAATCTGGTCCGGCGAAATCGGCAAGGCCTTCATACCTGCCACGAATTCATCGCAAGCGCGGCCTACCAGCAGCTTGCTCTGGCGTTCGAACAAGGTTTTCCAGACGGCGTGCTGCTCAGGCGTGTAGCGCTCCCACTGCTGGTCGATGGTCCAGTCGGCGCGCTGGTTTTTCGATACATCAGCCAGCATTCGCAACTCCAAAACCGGCGGCAGCAGCATTGCAGCACTGCGCCATGTCGAAATCGTTCTGGGTCAGGCCTCCGGCATCGTGGGTGGTCCAGACGATGCGCACCCTGTGGTAGACGTTGAACCACTCAGGATGGTGGTTACGCTTTTCCGCCTGCAGCGCCACAGCGCTCATGAAAGCGAAAGCCTGCACGAAATCGCCGAACACGAATTCGCGGCTGATGGACAGCTGGTTCGCGTCGAGCGTCCAGCCGGGAACGGCGGCCAGCTTGTCAGCCAGCAGCGCGGTATCGATAGGTTTCATTTAGCCCTCCTTGATCACTTGCACCATGGCGTCCGCCACGGCCGTCACATCTTTGCTGGTCAGCGCCGCCAGGCACATACGGCCCGAGTCGATCAGGTACACGCCGTGCTGGTCGCGCAGCTTGCGGATCTGCTCCACCGGCAGGCCGGTGTAGCTGAACATGCCCTGCTGGACGCGCAGATAGTCAAAGTCGCCGCCCGGCAGCTTGGCGCTCAGCTGCGCAAACAGCTCGGCGCGGATGTGCTTCATACGCACGCGCATGCCGCTCAGTTCCTGCTCCCACTGGGCACGCAGCTCGGCGTCGTCCAGCACCAGGCTGATGATGCGGCTGCCGTAGGCCGGCGGATTCGAATAGATCTTGCGCACGGATGATTGCAGCTGGCCCAGCACCTTCTTGGCTTCGTCGGCATCCTTGCAGCTGACGCTCAGCGAGCCGCAACGTTCGCCGTACAGCGCGAAGTTCTTGGAGTACGAACCAGCCACCAGCAGCGGAATGTTCTGCTGCGCGAAATAGCGGATCGCGAACGCGTCTTCCGCAATGCCTTCGCCAAAGCCCTGGTAGGCGATATCGAAGAACGGCATCAGGCCGCGCTCCTGTACCACCACGGCCAGTTCGCGCCACTGCTGCTGGCTCAGGTCCGCGCCGGTCGGGTTGTGGCAGCAGGCGTGCAGCACCACCACGTCGCCGGCCGGCAGCGCGCGCAGCTTGGCCAGCATGGCGCCAAAGTCCACGCCGTGGGTCGCTGGCGAGAAGTAAGGATAGGTGGCGACTTCAAAACCGGCGCCGCCAAAGATGCCCTTGTGGTTATCCCAGGTCGGATCACTGACCCATACCTTCGCTTGCGGGAACCAGGCTTTGAGGAAGTCGGCGCCGACTTTCAGCGCGCCCGAACCACCCAGGGTCTGGATGGTGGCCACGCGGTCAGCCAGCGCTTCGCCAGCCTGCGCGCCGAACACCAAGCGGCGCGCGTGTTCGCGGTAGGCCGGGCTGCCGGACATCGGCAGGTAAGGATGCGGATGGAAGGACTGGGCCAGCTTGGCCTCGGCGGCGGCAACGGCGCCCATCAGGGGGATGCGCTGCTCCTCGTTCAGGTACACGCCGATGCTCAGATTGACCTTGTCCTGGCGCGGGTCGGCGGCGAATTGTTCATTCAGCGAGAGGATCGGATCCCCGGCAAACGGCTCGATGTGCTGAAACATCTTATCTCCTGTTTCTGGATGTATGAAATCAGGGACAGCTTAACGCTCATACGGCGAGAAAAGTGCGCGTAATTTCCAGTGTTTTGTATAATTTATGCACATTTTTTGCATAAAACACCAAAATCACGCACATCATCATGCTCACCATCGATAAATTTGATCTCCAGCTCTTGACAGAGCTCCAGCGCGACGGCCAGGCCACCAACAGCGCGCTGGGCAATCAGGTGCACCTGTCGACCTCCCAGATCAGCCGCCGCGTGCAGCGCATGCAGGAGGCCGGAGTGATCGACCACTACGCCGCCATTATCGATCCGGTCGCGGTCGGGCTGGACGTGATGGCCTTTACCGAGGTCTCGCTGGACCACCACAGCAAGTCCGCCAGCGAGCGTTTCGAGTCCGCAGTTTCGGAACTGCCGGAGGTAATGGAATGCTACACCCTTGCGGGCCGCGCCGACTATCTGCTGCGCGTGGTGGCGCCCGACCTGGCCGCCCTGTCGCGCTTCATGACGGAGAAAATTCTGCGCATTCCCGGCGTCGCCCAGGTCAAGTCCACCGTCACGCTGCGCAAGATCAAGCAGACCCACGTCCTGCCGCTGGACCACGTGATGCAGCCCACCGAGAACCGCAAGCGTATCCACTTTACCTGAGGCCACCATCTAAAAGCGCGATTGACACCAGCGCGGCGCATGGCTAAATTAGTTAACGAGTTAAATAAATTCGGAGACTGAACGTGCAAGCCATCGACATTGCCCTCCCCAGCCAGGAACTGATCGGCGCCAATCTATGGCTGTCCGAGCGTCCGCAAGGCGTGGTGCTGCTGCACCCGGCCACCGCCGTCAAGCAGACCTTCTACCGAGACTTCGCCAGCTGGCTGCATGGCGAAGGCTTCCATGTGCTGACCTATGACTATCGCGGCACCGGCGCCTCGCTGCGCGGGCTGCTGCGCAACTGCACTGTGTCGATGGCCGACTGGATGGAACACGATGTCGCCGCCGTCACCCACTGGGCGCTGGCGCGCTTTCCCTACCTGCCGGTGGTGGCGGTCGGCCACAGCGTCGGCGGCCACGCCATCGTGCTGGGCGCGGGCGCCACGGAGCTGTGCGGCGCGGTGCTGGTGGCCTCGCACGCGGGCGTCACGCGCACCATACGCGGCGCGCTGGAGCGCCTGCGCGTGGGCCTGGTGATGCGCGTGCTGACGCCTTTGCTGTGCCGCCTGAACGGCTACATGCCCGGCAGCCGCCTGGGCCTGGGCGAAGACCTGCCGCGCAATGTGATGCAGCAGTGGAGCCGCTGGACCAGCCTGCCCCGCTACTTCTACGACGACCCCGCCATGCGCGCCGCCGCACGCGCCGAGACGGTCGCCCTGCCGCTGCTGGTGCTGGGCTTTACCGACGATCCCTGGGCCAACCGCCATGCCATGGACCTGCTGCTGCAGCCGCTCGCCAACGCCGACATCGAACGGCACGAGATCGTGCCGCAGGAGGCGCAGGCCAAGTCCATCGGCCACATGGGCTTCTTCCGCCGCCGCCAGGGCGCCGCGCTATGGCCGCAGGTGCGCGACTGGCTGGGCGCACACTGCGCGGCGCACCAGGAGCTGCTGTGAGCAAGAGTAAATCCGCACCGCGCTTCGGCTTTCTGCTGCATCGCGCCCAGCGCGCCCTGCAGCGCTGGACCGAAACCCGTGCCGACGCCTGGCCCGGCATCAGTTCGGCCCAGGTGGGCCTGCTGTTCTACCTGGAGTCGCATCCGCAGGCCATGATCGGCGAGATCGCCGCCGCCCTGCACGTGGCGCCGGCCGCCGTGACCAACCTGTCCAAGCGCATGCAGGAAGCAGGCTTGATCGAGCGCGTCGCCGACGCCGAAGACGCCCGCATCACCCGCCTGCGCCTGACCACGGAAGGCGAAGACGCCAACCGCCACGCCCACCGCCTGCTGGGCCAGATGAACGCCCACCTCAAGTCAGGCTTCAGCGAAGAAGAACTGGCCGTGGTGGCGCGCTGGCTGGCACACGCCGCGACGCTGTACGAGCGCGACGACTAAACGTTCAGCGGCGGCACGGCGTGCAGAAAGCCCGCCGCCACATCCAGCACGGTGGAAGGCTGGTCGCGCAGAGGATGGTGCGAGCAATCGGTCAGGATCACCACTTCGCTTGGCCCGCTGGTCAAGGCAGCGATGCGGCGGGGATGATCGAGCGAGCCGTATTCGTCGCGGTCGCCGTGGATTGCCAGCAGAGGGCAGATCAGCCCCGAGGCAGTCTGCTCGATATGCCATCCCGCAAAGCTGGGATGCAGCCAGGTGCCCAGCCAGGCCTCCAGCACCCAGGCGGCCTTGTCGCCGTGATAGCGCGCCAGCCGTTCCAGCTGGCCGGGCGCCTGGAACTCGCCGCGTGCCTGGCGCAGGCCGGCGAGAATGCCCTCGTCCACGCAGGCTTGCGCCGACATGGTGATCAGCGCCTCGCACGTTGCCGGATACAGCGCCGCGCAGTTGGCGGCAATCGGACCGCCCACGCTATAGCCAAACGCCACAAAGCGCGTGATGCCGAAGGCCGCCAGCACCAGCGGGAAATTGTCCCGCGCCTCGTCGTGAATGAACTGATTCGACCACTCGCCCGCAAACGGATCGGACAGGCCGAAGCCCAGCCGGTCATAGGCGATCACCTGGCGCCCGGTTGCCGCAGCCAGCTCGCCGGGAAAATCGCGCCACAAGGTGACGCAGCCCAGCGAATCATGGAAGAGGATGATGGGTGCGTGTCCCCGCGCACCCGCAGGCGTCCAGCTACGGGCGAACAGGCGCCCGCGCGGCGTTTCAATCCAGTGGTCCATCTTTTATCCCAGTAGTCCGAGGTCGGTTGCCATCTGCTCGCGCAGCAGGAACTTCTGGATTTTACCGGTCACCGTCATCGGGAACTGCTCCACGAAGCGGATATAGCGAGGAACCTTGTAATGCGCAATCTGGCCTTTGCAGAAGTCGCGGATCTCATCGGCATCGGCGCTCATGCCCGGCCGCAGGATGATGCAGGCGCATAGCTCCTCGCCAAACTTCTGGTCCGGCACGCCGACGCACTGCACGTCCAGCACCTTGGGATGGCGGTACAGGAACTCCTCCACTTCGCGCGGATAGATATTCTCGCCGCCACGGATCACCATGTCCTTGGAGCGGCCGACGATACTGGCAAAGCCGTTTTCATCGATCACCGCCAGGTCGCCGGTATGCATCCAGCGCGCCGCGTCGATCGCTTCGCGGGTGCGTTCTTCGTCGCCCCAGTAGCCCAGCATGACCGAGTAGCCGCGCGTCAGCAGCTCGCCCTTTTCACCGCGCGGAACGATGTGGCCCTGCGCATCCACGATCTTCACTTCCAGGTGCGGATGCACGCGGCCGATGGTCTTCACACGCAGCTCGACCGGATCGTCCACCGAGCTTTGGAACGACACGGGAGAAGTCTCCGTCATGCCGTATGCGATGGTGATCTCCTTCATGTGCATGCGCTCGATCACGCGGCTCATCACCTCCGCCGGACAGGGCGAACCCGCCATGATCCCCGTGCGCAGCGTGGACAGGTCGTACTGCGCAAAGTCGGGATGGTCGAGAATCGCGATGAACATGGTCGGCACGCCATGCAGGGCCGTGCAGCGCTCCGCATGCACCGCCTCCAGCACCGACTTGGGCTCGAAGCTGTCGCCCGGGAAGACCATGGTGGCGCCATGCGTCACGCAGGCCAGGTTCCCCAGCACCATGCCAAAGCAGTGATACAGCGGCACGGGAATGCACAGGCGGTCCTGGCTGGTCAGCTTCATCGCCTCGGCAATGAAGTAGCCGTTGTTGAGGATATTGTGGTGGCTCAGCGTCGCACCCTTGGGCGAACCGGTGGTGCCGGAGGTGAACTGGATATTTACCGGATCATCGAACTGCAGCTCGGCTTCCACCTCGGCCAGCAGCGCCAGCGTGTCCGCATCCGGCTCAGCCAGCAGCGCATCGAAATTCAGCATGCCGCGCGTATGTTCCTCGCCCATGCGGATCACATGGCGCAGCGCCGACAGCTTGGGCGCCACCTCCTGCACCATCTCAATGTAATTGCTCGACTTGAAGGACGGCGCCAGAATCAGCGCCGAGCATTCCACCTTGTCGAGCACATATTCCAGCTCGGCGCGGCGGTAGGCCGGATTGATGTTCACCATGATCAGCCCCGCACGCGCGGTGGCAAACTGGGTCAGCACCCACTCGGCGCAATTCTGCGACCAGATGCCGATGCGGTCGCCGGGACGCAGGCCCAGTTTCAGCAGCCCGGCCGCCAGCCGGGTCACGCGGGCATCGAATTCCTTGTAGGTCCAGCGGATGTTCTGGTGGCGCACGACGAGGGCATCGTTGCCGGCATATTGGACGGCGATCTTGCTGAGGAAGCGGCCAATCGGCTCGCCGATCAGAGGCACGTCATGTGCGCCATGAACGTAGCTCAGGTGCTGCTGCATAGGTAAGTCTCCGGCTGTTGTGATTTACGTTTACGTAAACGTATCACTGATCCAGCCGGAGAATTGTCGCATAGGGGACAATTGGCCGAATTTTACAGCCGGCGTACGTCCTCGTCGGTCAGCGTGCGCAGGAACTGGACAATATCCTGCACCTCGGCCTCGTTCAGCGCAGGTTTCTCGCCGGCGCGGCGGTTCAGCGGCGCATCCAGCACGTCAATGTTGTCGCGCAGCTCAGGCGGCAGGTCGTTGTAGCGTTCCAGCTTGCCGTTCTTGCGCGGATACCAGCGCGCCGCGTCGCTGTCGCGCGTGGCGTAGAAGCGCACCGCATCGGCCAGATCAGTGAACACGCCGTTGTGCATGAAGACCTTACGCGCGGCGACATTGCGCAGGGTCGGCGTCTTGAACATGCCGCACCACTTGCGGTTCGCCGCCTGGTCCTTGCGTTCCGGCCCGCACAGGCCCAGGTCGAAGTAGCCCGCATCGGCATTGGCGGCAATGCGCGGATTGCGCGGCAGGCCCAGGTTGGCAAAGGTGAAGTCGGTGAACAGCGGCGCCGAGCCGTCCGCACCGGGCGCGGACAAATGGCAGCTGGCGCAGTTGCCCTTGCTGGGGTCAGCGAACAGCGCCAGGCCGCGCTGTTCGCTCGCGCTCAGCTCCGCCTTGCCCTGGAGGACGCGGTCATATTTGCTGGTGTAAGGATGGAAGCTGGGATCGTCCAGCTGGAAGCGTTCCAGCGCGGCCAGCATGCCGTCCATGGTCCTATCGGGATGTTCGAAAATATCGTCCCCGAACAGGCGGCGGAATTCGTCCGCATACGCCGCCTGTTTGAGTTTGGCGACCACCGCCTGCGGACTGGCGTTGGCCATCTCGTTGGCCGCAAACAGCGGCGCGCGGGCCTGCTCGTGCAGCGTATCGAAGCGGCCGTCGCGGGTCAGACCGCCGGTAGGTACGCTGTCCGTATCGATTGCGCGCTCGATCGGGTTGGACTGGAACTCCTTGAACCAGCGCGGCGTGCGGTTCAGCGCATAGCGCAGCGAAGGCACCGCGCGCAGGCCCGGCACGTCGAGCTGAGGGCCACCCAGCTGCGCGGCCAGTCCGTTGGCGGGACCGTAGGCATGCTGCGGATCGTGACAGGTGGCGCAAGCCATCTTGCCGGACGCCGACAGCGCGGGATCGAAAAAGACCAGCCTGCCCAGCTGCGCCATTTGAGCTGATGAGGGCGTCGGCGGCGCGGACGAGGCGTTCGTCGTGACGCCCTGCTGCGGCCCGCAAGCCGCCAGCAGCAGCGCCATGGCGGCTGTAACGGCCGCAAGCGGCCAGGTAAAGATAAGCCGTTTGCGGCTGCTGCTGTTCATCAGTTGGTATAGATATCGGAACCGAAGGCCACCAAGCCGGCCTGGTTGGCATAGCCCAGGTATTGGCCAGGCACAAAGATGTCTTCCAGCGATTTGAGCAGGGAGTAATGATTATACGGCGTACTCGATACCGTCCCTGGCTTGATGAACGGCGAAATCAGGATCGCGCCGGTGCGGTCGCCGCCAAAGTTCTCGAATACCAGCTTGTAGTCCATCGAAGCGCTGACCGGGAAAGTCAGGGTGGTCGGGCTGGTGATGTTCGGGCCGATCTGCTGGCCGCAGCAGGCCTCGCCATGGTAGGCCACGTTGATCGACACCTTCTTGGTGCTTGGATCAACCGTCTGTGTCATCGCATAGTTGGTGCTCTCGTCGAAATTGATGATCAACAGGCCGTCCTGCTTGTAGGCGGGCGAGTTGAGGATCTTCGGCACCCACACCTTGAGGAAGTCGTCCGCCGATTTCAGGCCGCCTGCCTTGCCGTCCACGCAGCCCTTGCCTGCCGTGCCGGTGCCGTCGCCATCGTGGCCGTCGTTGCACAGATTGGGCGTGATGAAGGTGAAGTTGGCGGTGCTCGAAATGCTGGCCAGGTCCGCATCCAGCTTGCTCAGTGCAACCACGTTCGAGCCGCAGTCCGGCGAGTCGATAATCGAGTGGAAGTAGACGAAAGGATTGTGGCGCGCGGCGTACTGGTCGCCGGCAGGTACTGCGGCGCTGGGCGCTTGCGGGCTTTGGGTCTTGTCGACCGCGCCGATGGCCGGATGGCCGCAGGTGGACGCTTCGCGGGTCGGATCGTTGCCCATGTCTTCCATATAGCCTTTCCACGACAGGCCCTTGGCCTTCAGCTGATCAGGCAGAGTCTTGACGGCGGCAGGATAGACGCAGCCGCTACCGATCGGCAGACCGTCAGAAGTGGTGCCGGTCTGGACGAAATCGTTATAGCTCATGCAGTCCATCTGCGTGTCCTTGGTGGACGGCTGGCCGCTGATCATGGCGATGTAATTGTCCAGGCTCACATGACCGGTGCCGAAATACTGGGTCAGATGTGCGCCCATCGGCTTCAGCGTGCCAGTCATGTACGGATTCTGGGTGCTGGTGCCGAAGGTATCGTCGTAGTTCTTGTTTTCCAGCGTGATGACGAAGACGTGCTTGATCTTTTGCTGCGCGGTCAGCGGTGACTGAGAGCTGCCGCCGCACGCGGCGATCAGTGCGGCAACCGCCGTCACGCCCGCCAGCGCCAGCCATTTCAGTTTCTTGATTTGCATAGAGAGGAATCCCCGGTTGTATTTTTGGAGTCCGGAGTCTATGCAAAGTTTGTTACAGCGACATGACGCTGGCAATAAATCGGGAAATATGCGGTATTTCACCGAATAATATTACGTCTGGTTTCATTTTTCCTGGCTGCGCAATTCATTACGCCGTGTATCAACTCATGTGCGCCAGGGCCGGTTTATCAAAGCAGGGCCGAATCGTATAGTGGACTTATGTCTACCCATGCCCACATCCAGACCCTGGTCGAGCAGTACTTCCAAGGCGTCTACCAAGGCGACACCGAGCTGCTTGGCCGGCTGTTCGCCCCGGCCGCACAGGTCTATGGCGTTATCGACGGCAAGCCTTATCACAAGAGCGCCGCCGACTACATCAGCGGCGTGGGCAATCGCCAGAGTCCGGCCGAGCTGGGCGAAGCCTATCGCATGCAGCTGCTGGCAGTGGACGTGCTGGGGGATATCGCCAATGTACGCCTGCACTCTCCCATGCTAGGCTTTGACTACCAGCTTTACCTGAGCTTCGCGCTCCGGCCCGAAGGCTGGAAAATCGTCAACAAAACCTTTACCCATCCACGCAAAGACTGAAAGGACTCATATGCCATACGTGAATATCCGCGTCACCAAGGAAGGCGTCACGCCGGAACAGAAACTGGGGCTGATCAAGGGCGCCACCGAACTGCTGCAGCGCGTGCTGAACAAGAACCCCGCCACCACCTTCGTCATCATCGACGAAGTGGAGACGGATAACTGGGGCATCGGCTATAACAACGTCACCACTTTGCGCAAGCAGGCTGCGGAAAACACGAAGTAGGTCACTGTGCTTTCGTGATGGTGAGCTGTGGCACACGCGGGTCGGTGGTGTCGAGCGCGAACTGGTAGGCGCCGGCGGCGGGAATATCGACCTGCAGATTTTCTCCGACCGCTTCCAGCTTCTGCGCCGCGCCCAGGGTCAAGATTTCCTTGCCGATGATGCCGCCGAAGTCGATCTGCTTCCAGTCCTCCGAACCAAGCTTGAAGGCATAGCGGTTCTTGTCCAGCTTGAGGGTGGCCGCGTAGGTGTGGCCATCCACTTGCTGCATGCGGCTGACGATGCCCCAGTCATTCATCTCGCCGCGCAGGAAGAACGGGACGCTGGCGTATTCCGGATCCTTCTCCACAATGCGCTGCAGGCGTATCTGGTTGCCGTTCTGCTTGAGCATCAGGGCTTCCACCGCCCTTCCCTCGCCGCGCACCACCTCGAACTGTGCATCGACAAGACGCGCAAAGAAGTGATCCCTGGATTCAGCAAAGATCGGCACCCAGGGCTGCGCGCCCAGGCGCGTGCTCAGTCCCTTGCCGTCCGCCTTGACCCAGAAGCGCATACCATCCGGCATCGTATAAGTGCCAACGGCTTCCTGCTGTTCCGCAGGCGTGATGGCGATCTCCTTACGCTCCGACGGCAGCAGCACAGTCTTGCCGCGCGCGAGCAGGAACAGCGGCCGCTCGATCTCGCCCAGGAAGGGCGTCTCCACATTACTCAGCATGATCACGCTGATGCGTTCCGCAGGCCGGTAGCCGATCAGGGTGCGGAAGCCTTCGATGCCGCCGCCGTGGCCATACTGCTTGCCCTCCGGTCCATCCTGCACGCCCAGGCCGAAGGCATAGTGCTCCAGATTCGGCGTGGTCATGGCTTGCAGCGACTCGGGCTTGAGCAGCTTGCCGCCGTACAGCGCGCGCTGCCAGCGCAGCAGGTCGGCGGTGGTCGAATACAGGGCCCCCGCCGCGTGCGGAATGCTCATGTCGATGAAGCCAGCGTTCTGCAGGCTTCCGCTTTGTTCGCTATAGCCCGACGCACGCTTGGGAATGATGGCGGTATTGCTGTCGTAGCCACTGTCCTTCATGCCCAGCGGGTCGAAGATATTCTTTTGCACGAACTGCGCATAGCTCTCGCCGCTGAGTTTTTCGATCAGCATGCCCAGCACCACGTAGCCGGAATTACTGTAGTTGAAGCGGCTGCCCGGTTCAAAATCCAGCGGCAGCGTGCGCACAGCGTCCAGGATCTCCGCCGGCGTTTTGCTAAAGCGCTCGTTGGTGCGGTACTGCGGGATGTCGGTGAAGGAATGGATGCCGGAGGTATGCGTCAACAGCTGGTAGATGGTGACCTTGTGCCAGGCTTCCGGCAGCTCCGGCAGATGCTGGCCCAGCGTATCGCTCAGCTGCAGCTTGCCCCGGTCCTTCAGTAGCAGGACCGAAGCGGCGGTGAACTGCTTGGTGATGGAGCCAAGGCGGAAGCGGGTGTCTGTCTGGTTATGGATATGCCACTCGATATTGGCCTCGCCGTAGGCGCGATCGATCAGGATGCGATCCCCCTTGGCCACCAGCAGGGTGCCGGAAAAATGCTTTTCCTTCGCCAGCTGGTCCACCACCGCCGACAGGCGCTTGATATCCTGCGCCATCGCCGTCATGCACGCCGCCGACAAGACCAGCCCCAGCGCCCACTTCCCGATCCGATACCTTTGCATAGTCCGTCTCCTGTTGAAGTTCGTGGAACAGGAAAGTACCGCAACCATGCAAACTATGCAACGCAAAAAAAAATGCCGCCCGTTTGACGGGGCGGCACAAGTGGGGACTGGTGCGCCTGGCTTAGTCGCGCGCGCGGTTGCCGTAGTGGGCCAGCGCGGCGCGCAGCTGCTGGTCCAGCTCCGCAGCGTGCGCATAGCCTGGACTCACTTGCACGATGCCATTACCGGTATCCAGCAATAGCGCGGGGAAGCTGTTGATGCCCATCGCGCGCGTCCTGGCGAAATCGTGGCTGGTCTCGGCGATGGTGCCCGCCTCGTTGAAGGCGTTGAAATAAGCCTCGTCGCTGATGTCATGGCCCTGCTTGCGCAGCTCCGCCGCGCCCAGCTCGGACAGCACCTTGCCGTCGGTGGTGTTGCGGCCGTGGGCGTAGAAGCCGTTCTGCAGCGCGCGGAACACGGCCAGCAGATCGGCCGCCGGCGCGATGCGACGCGCCGTCACCACGGCGCGGCACACCGGCTCGGTATCGTAGACAAAGTCTTTCAGCGCCATGAAGGCTTCGCGGTTGAACGGCAGGCCGCTGGCCGCTTCCACCCGCGCCCAGTGGGTCAGGCGGAACTGCTTGCCCGCGTCGGTCAGCAGCTCGGTGCCGCCGGCGCGCAGGCCGCCCACCACGATCTGCAGCTCCAGGTCCGGGTGCATCGCCGTCAGCTCGGTCATCTCCTTGCCAAAGCCATAGCACCACGAGCACATTGGATCGCCTACATAAATCAGTTTCATTACAGCTCCTTAGAAAATCCCGCTGGACATGCCGCCGTCGACGGGCAGCACGGCGCCAGTGGTAAAGTTGGAATCGGTCAGATACAGCACCGCATCGACGATGTCCTGCTCGACACCGGTCTTGCCGCTTGGCGCCAGCGTCTTGAGGAAGTTACGGGTGCCTTCGTCGGTCTTGTGCAGCGGGGTCTGGATGATCCCCGGCGCCACTGCGTTCACCTTCACATTGGATTTGGCCAGCTCCAGCGCCAGCGCGCGCGTGACCTGGTTCAAGCCGCCCTTCACCAGCACCGGCAGGCTGGCGGGCACCTTGGCGTTCGACTGCAGCGCGATACTGGCGGTGATGTTGACGATATGGCCCTCGCCATTGGCCGCCATATGTTCCGCCGCCGCCTGGGCCGGATAGAAGAAGCCCATCAAGTTGGTGCCCACCAGCGCGTTCACGTCTTCTTCCGTGTACTTGGTGATCGGCTTGGCCAGGAAGATACCCGCGTTGTTGATCAGGATGTCGACCTTGCCGAAGGCTTCCACGGCGCGGGAAAACAGCACCTTGGCGGTGGACGGCAAGGCGATATCGCCCGCCACCGCCACAAAGTTATCCGGGTTACCCAGCTTCTGCGCTGCTTCCTGCAAACGCTCGATGGTGCGGGCATTGCCCACCACGTTATAGCCGCGTTCCAGATAAGCCTTGGCGATGGCAAAACCCAGGCCGCTCGATGCGCCGGTGACGATTACCGTTTTCTTCGCTGCGTTCATGCTGTGCTCCCAAGATGTGAATGGATGAGATTCACTATACTTGTGCGCGCAACGCAGATAAATGCGGGATAAAGCAAGACACTACATACACGATGTAACAAGATACAAAAACTGATGACTTTATGGTATCGTTTCCACATTCGTAATTTCACTACATAAAAACGGAGACATCCCCGCATGGGAACCACAGAAATCTTCCTGATCGCGATGCTGATCATCTTCACCCTGCCCTACCTGATCTGGCGGCTGGGCGATACCGACTACTACGCGCCATTGGTGGTGGTGCAGATCATCACCGGCATCCTGCTGGGCCCCGGCGTGCTGGGCAAGGCATATCCGGATTACTACAAATTCGTCTTCAATCCACAGGTGGTGCAGTCGCTCAACGGCATCGCCTGGTGGGCGGTGATGATCTTCGTGATGATCGCCGGCGTGGAGCTGGACCTGAAGAAGGCCTGGCAGCACCGCCGCGAATCGACCATCACCGCCGGCCTGGCCCTGGGCACGCCGCTGGTCTTCGGCAGCATCGTCGCCTTCGGCATGCTGGGTTATGAAGGCTGGATGGGCGCCAAGGCCCAGAGCTGGCAGTTCGTGCTGGGCGTCGGCATGTCCTGCGCCGTGACCGCGCTGCCGATCCTGGTGCTTCTGCTGGAGAAGCTGGACATCCTGCGCCAGCCCATCGGCCAGCGCATCCTGCGCTACGCCAGCCTGGACGACGTCGCCATCTGGGGCGTGCTGGCGCTGATCCTGCTGGACTGGGACCGCGTCGGCCGCCAGGTCGGCTTCCTGGCCGCGTTTGCGCTGGCCACCATCGCCTTCCGCCGCCTGATGGCGCGCATCCCGGAACGCGACCGCTGGTACGTCGCCCTGATCTGGCTGGCCGCCTGCGCCTTTGCCGCCGACTGGGCGGGCCTGCACTACATGGTGGGCGCCTTCCTCGCCGGTGTGGTGATGGACAGCCACTGGTTCGATCAGAAGCACATGGACCTGCTGCGCCACCACGTGCTGCTGGCCGTGATGCCGGTATTCTTCCTCAGCACCGGCCTGCGCACCAACTGGGCGCTGGGCGGTTCGGCCGTGTTCATCGCCGCCGCCGTGCTGCTGGTTGCCTCGATCGCCGGCAAGCTGGCTGGCGTTCACGCCGCTGGCCGCATCCTCAAGTGGGGCGAAGGCGAAGCGTCCATCATTGGCTGGCTGCTGCAGACCAAGGCGCTGATCATGATCATCTTCGTCAACATCCTGCTGGATAAAGGCATTGTGACCAGCGAGACCTTCACCGCCCTGCTGCTGATGGCCATCGGCAGCACCATGCTGACGGTGCCGATGGTGAAGCCCATGCTGCAGCGTTTAACCTCCCTGGTTTTGAAAGCAGGATAACCATCATTATCACTTTTGCATGCAACAGGCCGGTCCAGCATATAATCTGTCAATCGACCATGAACGGACCGGCCAGGCATGCTCCGCAGATTTTCCCTTTCACTGACCCTGAGCGCATTATTCTGCGCCAGCGCCCATGCGGGCTGCGACACGGTCAGGTTCGGATATCTCGATCAGCACCGGCCGCCCTACTGGCTCGGACAGGGCACCGAAGTCCCGCCCCGTCCCGGCGCGAGTGTGGAACTGGTAAGGCGCTTTACCGCCAGCGTGGGCTGTCCGGTTGAACTGAAACGCCTCCCCGTCCTGCGCATCCGCCCTGCCCTGATCATGGGCGAAATCGATTTTGCCCCCACCGATGCAGGCGCCGAAAACACCGCCGGCATCGTCTTCCCCCGCGATAAAAATAATAAGCTCGATATGGAACGCGCCGTGCCGCTCAACATGGTGGTGTTCGTCCGCGCCAGCGACCAGATCGCGCGCGATACCGATCCGTTCAGCTACTTCAAAGGGAAGGTGGTCGGCACCACGCTTGGTTCGGCCTACAACGACCGGCTGCGCCAGAGCGGCATGGAAGTGGATCCCGGCGCCACCAACGTGGCGCGGAATTTCGAGAAGCTGCGCCAGCACCGCATTGCCGGGTTTGTCGTCTCGGTGGTCTCCCCCAACGAAATAGATGCCTATGTGGCGGCCAAATACGGCGGCCAGATCGTGCGCCTGCCGCAGGTGCTCTATAGCGACCATATCTGGCTGGCCGCCAACCAGCACTACTACGATACCCATCGCCCCCAGGTGGAAGCGATGTGGAACTGGCTGGGCGGCCCCGGTAAAAAGGAATTCGCCGCCCTGCTCGACAAGTACGCAGGGCAGCAGTAACACTCCGCCTCAGTGACGAGGCGTCTTCTCCTTGTAGCGCGACAGCTCCATCTTGCCGATCTGCGCGCGGTGCACTTCATCCGGACCATCGGCCAGACGCAGCGAGCGCGCATTGGCGTAGGCATGCGCCAGGAACGGGTCAGCCATGCCACCGCCGCCCTGCACCTGGATGGCCCAGTCGATCACCTGGCAAGCCATATTCGGCGCCGCCACCTTGATCATGGCGATCTCCTTGGCCGCGACCTTGTTACCCACCGTGTCCATCATGTAGGCCGCGTTCAGCACCAGGAAACGCGCCTGGTCGATCAGGATGCGCGCCTCGGCGATGCGCTCCAGGGTCACGCCCTGCTCCGCCACCGGTTTGCCGAAGGCGACGCGGCTTAAGCTGCGCTTGCACATCTGCTCCAGCGCGCGCTCGGCCAGGCCGATCAGACGCATGCAGTGGTGGATACGGCCCGGTCCCAGGCGGCCCTGCGCGATCTCGAAGCCACGGCCTTCGCCCAGAATCAGGTTGGATGCAGGCACGCGCACGTTCTCGAACAGGATCTCCGAGTGGCCATGCGGTGCATCGTCAAAGCCCAGCACTGGCAGGTGGCGCAGGATCTTCACGCCCGGCGTATCGCGCGGCACAAGGATCATCGACTGCTGCACGTGGCGGTTGGCGTTGTGTGGATCAGTCTTGCCCATGAAGATGAACACCGCGCAGCGTGGATCGCCTGCGCCGGACGACCACCACTTGCGGCCGTTGATCACATACTCGTCGCCGTCTTTAACGATGCTGCTTTCGATATTGGTGGCGTCGGACGAAGCCACCGCCGGTTCCGTCATCGCGAAGCACGAGCGGATACGGCCATCCAGCAGCGGCTTGAGCCACTGTTCCTGCTGTTCCTTGCTGCCGTAGCGGGCCAGCACTTCCATATTGCCAGTATCCGGCGCGGCGCAGTTGAACACTTCCGCCGACCAGCTGGCGCGGCCCATGATCTCGCACAGCGGCGCGTATTCCAGGTTGGTCAGGCCCGCACCCAGTTCCGACTCCGGCAGGAACAGATTCCACAGGCCTTCCTTCTTGGCCAGCTCCTTCAGCTCCTCCATCACGCGGGTGGGGATCCAGGCATTGCCGGCGGCGCGGTTGGCGGCGATCTCCTCGTGAAAGCGCGCTTCGTTCGGGTAGATGTGCTGGTCCATGAAGGCATTCAGCCTGGCCTGCAACTGCTTGACCTTGGGGCTGTAGTCGAAATCCATGATGTGCTCCTTGTGGTGTTATCGCGGTGTTAGCGCGCTGTTATCGGTACGTGACGGCGCCTGCTTCGCCAAGCCACTCCAGGTGTGCGTAATTGTTCAGATAGCTGACACTGAGCTGGCCGGGGCGGGTCATCAGCTTGGTGACCGAGCAGTTGGCCAGGGTCAGATTCATGTCCACCACCTGAAAGTCCTGCAGCCCCAGCACGTGCTGCATCAGCGTGGCGATGGTGCCACCGGAGGTGAAGACAATCGTCGGGCCGGGGCCATTCAGGCGCTCCAGCGCGGCCACGCAGCGATGGCGGAAGGCGGGCCAGGTCTCGCTGTAGTCCTCATCGTGCCAGCCGCTCATCCAGCGCTGCATGGCGCCACGGAACAGCTGCTCGAACACGCGGCCAGGCGAGGATTCGCGGCCCCGCTCTTCCAGCATGCGCTTGAAAGCCGCAGGGTCGCCGGATTCCGGGCAATGGCGCAGCAGCACTTCATGATGATCGAATTCGGCCAGATCGTCATCGGTATGCCAGTCCATCTCGGCGCGCAGCGGCTTGGGCAGCTCGGCCATGCAGGTGTCGGCGGTCTGACGGTGGCGCGCCATCCCGCCCGTGACCACACGGCGGAAAGGCTTGCGGCAGTTGGCGAACCACTGGCCCAGCAGGCGCGCCTGCTCAAAGCCCAGGTCGGAGAGCTGGTCGTAATTGGCGCTGCCGAATGAAGCCTGGCCGTGCCGCACCAGATAAATGTCTGCCATCGTATTGTCCTGTTTCAGATTCTGCCGCCAGCTTACCGCTCGCCGTATAATTCATCAAATGAATAGAATTAATCATTCTAAATAAACCCTATGCATATATCACGGGTCGACCTGAATCTGTTCACCGTGTTCGAGGCAATTTACGCCGAGGGCAGCATCACGCGCGCCAGCGTAAATCTGAATCTGACCCAGCCCGCCATCAGCCATGCGCTGAACCGGCTGCGTGCCTTGTTTGAGGATCCGCTGTTCGAGCGCCAGGGGCACACCATGGTGCCGACGCCGCTGGCGCGCTCCATCATCGGCCCGGTGCGGCAATCGCTGCGCGGTTTTGAGGTGACCCTGAGCGAGGCGGAGCGCTTCGATCCGGCGAGCAGCGAACGCACCTTCTCGCTGGCGGTGCGCGACGTTCTGGAAGCGAGCCTGCTGCCGCCGCTGATGGCGCAGATCGAAGACGATGCACCTGCCGTGGGCCTGAATACCCTGCAGGTGGGACGGCGCGAGCTGGAAAGCGAACTGGCCGCCGGCACGCTGGATGCCGCCATCGACATCCTGCTGCCGCTGTCCAGCGACATCCGCCAGACCCGCCTGCTGACCGATAAGACCGTGGTCCTGCTGCGCAAAGGCCACCCTCTGGCGCGCAAGGGGTTCGATCTGGAGACCTATCTGAAGCTCGAGCACATCCTGGTGAGTTCACGCCGGCGCGGACCTGGGCTGGAAGACCTGGAGCTAAGCCGCCACGGCCTGCAGCGCCGCATTCGCCAGCGCTGCCAGCACTACTTCTCCGCCTGCCGCGTGGTGAGCCAGACCGACCTGGCCTTGACGATCCCCGAGCGCCTGGCGCGCGTAGTCAACCAGCAGTTCCGCAACCAGATCCTGGCCATGCCGCTGGAAATGCCCTCGCTCGACATCTACCTCTACTGGCACGCCAACGTCGCCAACGACCCCGCCAACCAATGGCTGCGCCAGCAGATCACCCAAGTCACCAGCGCCATCGAAGCCGAGCGCTAGGTGGACCGAATTGGTCAAACGTGCGAGAAAAAATCCGTCATAAAATGAAAGTCAGATTTGCAAAAATAGGAGGCCAAAATGGCTTGCACGACGATCGAAATATCCGGCGAGACCAATGCAAGGCTCAATGACATTTCTCTCAAGTACGGCATTACCAAAGTAGAGGCAATCCGACGCGCCTTAAATCTCCTTAACGTGGTTGCCGAAGAAAAAGCAAGAAATCACGACTTGGCCATCGTTGAGAAAGACACCCTCAAGCCAGTGGCACGTCTGGTGGACATCCTGTGAGCACCATCGATAATGATGATCCACCACCGGAAATGGTGGGTGCCCGGAACATCAGCGTGACAGGCCCGGGAGATGGCTCTGATATCTCCGAAGTCACAAGCAAAGACTTACCGAAGTCATCAAGGTTGGCGCACTACCACCGGTACGTTTGGTTATCGGCTTCTATTTCCGCAAGACCTCTTCAGGCGGTGCCTAAGGCTTCAATCTCTCCCTACGATTGAGCCGGGCAGCTGCCTTTGCCGGCGGCTTGGCTGCGCACGGCGCTGGCGATGTCGGCGGCGATGCGGGCGACGGCGCGGCGGTGGCCGGCGACCAGGGCGTCGATCCCGTCTGCCACCGTTTCGCGCGCAACGCTGCGGCAGGTCAGCACCTGCGTACTGCCTGCGCGGCGCACGCTCCATACGGCATCCAGCAAGGCATACTGGCCCGGCGCCGACTCAAAGCGCTGCACGCTGGTGCTGATGCGGTAGACCACCGCCTGCTCCGGCGGCTGCGTGCGGAATACGTCGATCGCGCCCAGTTGCGCCGACAAGGCCAGCGACAAGGCCTGGCCGATTTCCGACGACGGCGGCGAGGCCCAGCGCTGCTGCTCCAGCAGATCCATGCGGCCATCGCCCGAACTGACCACCAGCTGGCTGCGCGCCACCTGCTGCGGTACGCTGACTGCCTGCACTTCGATGTAGTAGCCCGGATTCGCCACCGCTGCGCCGTTATCCATACCGCTGCTCAGGCTATAGAAATGCTCGGGCGGTGCGCTGGCGCAGCCAGCCAGTGCAAGCACAAAGGCAAGCACCGGCGCGATGCGGATTGCGGTCTGGCGCATCATTTCTTCTCCCCTTCTGGTTGGCGTTTTCCGCGAATCAGCGCTTCTGGATGGCGCTCCATGTAATCCGACAGCTCGCTCAGCGACTGCAAAGTTTGCGTCAGCTGCTGCAAGGCCGAGCGCAGATCCGACTGCACCGGCGAATCCTGCTGCAGCAGATTCTGCGCCGTGCTGAAGGTCTGGCGCGCCGCACCTAAAGTCTCCTTCACATCCGGCACCAGCTGCCCATCCACCTTCTTGAACAGCGCATCGGCACTCTTCAGCGAATCGCGCAGGTTATTGCCGATCTGCTCGAACGGCACCTTGTCCAGCTTATGCGCGATGCTGGCGATCTGCGTCTGCAATTCGTCCAGCGCATTCGGCACGGTAGGCACCTCCAGCGGATAGGCATTCATATCCAGCTTGGCCGGCGCCGCATTGGGGAAGAAGTCCAGCGCCACATACAGCTGTCCGGTCAGCAGATTCCCCGTGCGTAGCTGGCCGCGCAGGCCATGCGCCACCATCCGGTCCAGCACCACCGGCCCGGAATTGCTGGCCCGCTCATCCGCCACCGTCTGCTGGAAGCGCCGCCCCAGCCGACCCGGATACATATCCACCGTCACCGGCATGCGGAAGTCCTTGCGCACCGGATCAAACTCCACGCCCACCGAACGCACTTCGCCCAGCACGATGCCGCGGAAATCCACCGGTGCGCCAGGCGACAGGCCGCGCAGCGACTGGTCGAAGTACAGCACCGTGGTAATCGGCACGCCATCCGGCTCGCGCATGGCGCTGGACTGGTCCGACGCCAGCAGGAACTCGCTGCCGCTGGGCGCCACTTTGTCCGGCTGCCGTCCCGACACCGATTCAAACGCGATACCGCCCACCAGCAAAGCCGCCAGCGACTGCGTATTCAGCTTGAAGCCCGCCGAATCCAGGCGCACATCGACGCCACTGGCATGCCACCAGCGCGTATTCTGCCCCACATAACGGTCATACGGCGCGTTGACAAAGACCCGCACCGCCACGCCCTTGCCCTCGTTTTCCAGGTCGTAGCCGATCACCTGCCCCACCTGAATGCGGCGGTAGTACACCGGCGACCCGGCATCGATGGAACCCAGTCCTTCGCCATGCAGCAGATACTGTGTGCCCTTCTGGTCACCCGTCACCTGCGGCACTTTTTCCAGGCCCGTGAATTCGTGGCTGCTCTCCTGCGACTTGCCCGCATCGACGCCGATATAGGCGCCCGACAGCAGCGTACTCAGTCCCGACACACCGCCCACACCCACCCGCGGCCGCACCACCCAGAAGCGCGTATCGGCCGCCGTAAAGCGGCGCGCCTCCTTGCTCATGTCGATGGTCACCAGCACCTTGCTCAAATCCTGCGACAGCGAGATGGCGCGCACCAGGCCTATGTCGACGTCCTTGAATTTGACCTTGGTTTTGCCCGCCTCCAGCCCATCGCCGCTGCGGAAGCTGACCACCACCGTCGGCCCCTGGTCGATATAGGATTTGGCCACCAGCACCATGCCGATCAACGCCGCCAGCAACGGCACTAGCCACACCAGCGACGGCAGCCAGCGGCTGGCCGGTTCGATCTTCGGTTCCGGCAAAGGGGCGCCCGCCGTGTTGGGTGGCGGGCCTTCGTGTTCAGGCATGTCGTTCTCCATGGAGTGGGAGTGGATCCCAGATCAGGCGCGGGTCGAACTGCATCGAGGCCAGCATGGTCAGCACCACCACGGCGCAGAAGGCCAGCGCCCCCGGCCCGGCGGTGATCACGGCCAGCGATTGAAAACGCACCAACGCCACCGTCAGCGTAATCACAAAAATGTCCAGCATGGACCAGCGGCCGACAAACTCCACCAGCCGGTACAAGACCGTACGCTGCAAGGGCCGCCAGCGCGAGCGCCGCTGCGAGGTCCAGGTCAGCAGCGACAGCGCGGCCAACTTCAGCACCGGCACGGTGATGCTGGCGATGAAGATGATCGCCGCCAGCGCGGGCGAGCCACTGTTCCAGAAATACAGCACGCCGCTGATGATGGTGTCGTCTTCCTGTCCAAACAGCGAGTGCGTGTACATGACCGGCAGCAGATTGGCGGGGATGTAGAGAATGGCGGCAGCGATCAGATAAGCCCAGGTGCGTCCCAGGCTGTCCGGCCGGCGATGGTGCAGGCGCGCATGGCAGCGCGGGCAATCCTGGTGAGCATGGTGCTGGTCTGCCGACACCAGGCCGCAGACGTGGCAGGACAGGACATCATGCAGCGCAGGCACTGCTTGCGCAGCGGCCTGCGGCGGCAGATGGTCGCCCAGGTTCCACAGCAGCTTGGGATCGAAGGACACCACCACGGCCAGCATCAGTGTCAGCGCGCCAAAGGCAAACAGGCCCGGTTGCAGCACCACCGTGGCCAGGCTGGTCATCTTGACGATGGTGATGAGGATGCCGATCATCAGCACCTCGGTCATACCCCAGCGCCGCGCCATGTGGGCAGCGCGCAGCAGCAGGTTGAAACCGTGCGGCCGGTGGCCCAGCGCGAGCGCCAGCGTCACATGCAGCAGCGACAGCAGCTCCAGCGCGGGCAGCATCAAGGTGAACAGGAAGACGGCGGCGGCCACCAGCGGCATCTGCTCCTGCCACAGCACCAGGATGGCGCCCAGCAGAGTCGCGCGCGAAGCCGTACCGCCCACTTCCAGCTCGACGATGGGGCAGCACTGGGCAATCACGAAGACTATCAGCGCGCCCAGGGTGATGGCGGCCATGCGGCTGGCATCGGAATGGATACCGCGATAAAGGACCGAGCGGCAGCGCACGCAGCGCGCCTTCTCGCGCGGGCGCACGGGAAGGCGTTGATGCAGCACGCCGCAGTCATGACAGCTGATCAAATCGTATCGGTGCACGGGTTGGCCTGAGGTCAGTCAAGCCTGCATCATACGATAATCTTCCCCGGATTACTTCACACTGGTGGGCAGTTCCTGGAAGTCATCCGTCTTGTGCAGGGCGTTCCAGGCTGCCAGCAGCGCGGACGGCGGCGCGATCAGCTTGCGCGCGCCCAGGTCCAGCCAGCCGCCCGCGCTGGTGATGCGGGCCGCCAGCTTGCCGTCCGAACGGATCACGTCGCTGCGCAGCATCCAGCGGCTGCCGTCCTGCGACAGGCCCGCCACGCCCAGGGTGACGGTGATCTCATCCAGCAGCAGCACTTCCTTGAAGTAGGCGATTTCGTCCTTCATCACCACCGGGCCAAGGTTCAGGCGCATGAATTCACTCATGGGGAAGCCGTTTTCGGACAGGTAGAGCATGCGCACGTCGCCCGCCTTGTCCAGGAAGGCGGTGTTGCGCATATGGCTGTTAAAGTCCATATCGCCCCAGCCGGCCAGCAGCTTCTTTTCAAACATGGTCAGGCTCCCAGAAAATCGAACAGCGTGCATGCTACCACCTTGGTCGCTTTGCGCAGGTCTTCCAGCAGCAGGCGCTCGTCGGCCTTCTTGGCGTTCGACTCCGGCACGGAACGCGGGCCGGCGCCATACAGCACCGCTGGGATGCCCTGTTCGCCGTACAGCCGCGCGTCCGCGTACAGGGGCGTGCCCTGCGCAGGAACCAGCTCACCAAAGTAAGTCTGGGCGTTCTGCTGGATATTCGCCACCAGCTTTTCCGTGCCCGGCTGCTCGCGCAGTGCGTGCGACAGCAGCAGGCGCTTGATCTCAATGCTGATGCCGGGGATGCCGCGCACCGCATCTTCAATCAGCGCGCGCACCTGGGCTTCCACCGCTACCGGATCTTCTTCCGGAATCATGCGGCGGTCCATCTTCATCACCACCTTGCCAGGAACGACGTTGGTGTTGGTGCCGCCATCGATGCGGCCGACCAGCATGGTGGGCGAATCGATGCCGGGGATCTTCGACTTGATCTTCTTCAGCTCCGGCAGCTGGCCGTAGATGGCATTGAGGATCTTCGTCGCCGCCAGCAGTGCGTCGTGGCCCGTCTCCGGCATGGCGCCGTGGCCGGACTTGCCGTGCACCGTGACCTCCAGTTGCAGACAGGCGTTGTGTGCGGTGACGATGTTGTAGCTGAAGCCTGCCGCGATCACGAAGTCTGGCTTGGTCAGCTTCTGCTCCAGCAGATAGCCGGGGCCCAGCAGGCCGCCGAATTCCTCGTCATAGGTGAAGTGCAGTTCCAGCCCGCCCTTGAGCGGCACGCCCAGCGCTTCCAGCGCGCGCACGGCGAAGATGTAGGTGGCGAAGTCGCACTTGGAGACGGCAGCGGCGCGGCCGTAGATATAGCCCTTGTCGATCACGCCGCCGTAGGGTGGGAAAGTCCAGTTATCGCCCGGCGGCACCACATCACCGTGCGCATTCAGCGCCACGGTCGGGCCGCCCGCAGCGTAGGGACGGCGCACGATCAGGTTGGTGATGCTCTCCATGCCGTAATCACGCACGCGCTGTTCCGGCACGGCGTGCTGCTCCGCATTCCAGCCATAAGCCTTGACGGCATCGGCCACCATTTCCGCGTGGGGCGCGTTGTTGCCAGGCGGCGTATCGGTCGGCGTTTGCAGCATCTTCTGCAAAAACGCCACTTCCTCATCGAAGTGGGCGTCGATCCATTGGGCCAGCTTTTCTTTGCTCATGTTGCTTCCTTATTTGGCGCCAGCTTCGAACCAGGCAGCGATCTGCGCCCGTTCGGCATCGGTCATATTGGTCAGATTCCCGATCGGCATAGCCTTCAGCTGGACGGCTTGCTTGTAGATTTTTTCTGCGTTCTGATGGATCTGGTCCGCACTGTCGAAGGTGATGCCGGCAGGCGCGGTGGCAAATCCAGGCTGGGTCGGATGCGCCGAGTGGCACACCGCGCAGCGCTGCGTGATGATGGCTTGAACGCCAGCGAATGCCGCCGCAGGATCGGCAGCCGGCGCGGTGGCCACAGGACGGGGCGGTGCAATCGCCATGGCCACCGCCAGCAGCAGCGCCACGCCAATGGCGGGATAACGCCATTCCACGCGGCCCCTGTGGCGCAGATTGAAGAAGTGGCGAATGAACACGCCCGCCGCCATGATAAAGGCCAGCACCAGCCAGGCATGGTCGTTCCGGTAGGTCATCGCGTAGTGGTTACTGATCATGATGAACAGCACCGGCAGCGTGAAGTAGTTATTGTGCACGCTGCGCTGCTTGGCCTTCTGGCCGTGAATCGGATCCGGCAGGCGTCCCGCCGACATCGCATCCACCATCTTGCGCTGGCCGGGAATAATCAGCATCAGCACATTGCCGACCATGATGGTGCCGATCATCGCGCCGATGTGGATATAAGCCGCGCGGCCGCTCAGCAGATGGGTCAGCACATAGGCGGCACCGGTGATCAGCGCAAAGATCACCACGCCGAACAGGCCATCGCGCTGGCCCAGCGGGGAACGGCACAGCAGGTCGTACACGGTCCAGCCGATCACCAGGGCGCCGATGCCGATGCCAACCGCCTGCAGGCTGCTCAGATCCGCCACCGACTTATCGACCATCATGGCCTGGGCGTTGAAGTAGTAAGCGATGGTCAGCAGCGCGATCCCGGACAGCCAGGTGCTGTAAGCCTCCCATTTAAACCAGTGCAGCTCCTTGGGCAGTTCCGCCGGGGCGACCAGGTACTTCTGCGGGTTGTAAAAACCACCACCGTGCACCGCCCATAGCTCGCCGGAGACACCCTTCTTCGCCAGCTCCGACCCAGGGGCCGGCGGCCGGATCGAGTTATCCAGCCAGACGAAGTAGAACGAGGCGCCGATCCATGCGATGCCGGTGATGATGTGCAGCCAGCGCACGATCAGATTCAGCCACTCAAGGCCATAGGGAACGAGATAGGCGAATAAGTCCATGTCTTCCAGATTAAGGGTGTGGCGAATTTACAGAAGATAAACGGAAATGATTTATGCAACATGAACTATGGAGTATATTGAACATATTGTTGTCCGTATATTGATTCACATGGCCGCCCTTCCGCAACATCTCGACCTGCACCTGATCCGCATTCTCTACCTGCTCCTGGTGGAGAAAAACGTGTCGCGAGTGGCGCTGAAACTGAATCAGCCGCAGCCCTCCATCTCGGCCTCGCTGCGCAAACTGCGCGAGCTGACGGGTGACCCGCTGCTGGTGCGCGGCGCGCGCGGCATGGTGCCGACCCAGCACGGCGAAAGCCTGCTGCTGCCCGCAAAACGTATCCTGGATGAGACAGAAAATCTCTTCCTCAAAAAATCGCCCTTCGTGCCGCAGGAAGAAGCGCGCGAATTCAATATCGCCGCGCCGGACTACCTGGACAGCCAGTTCCTGCCCAATCTGGTGGCGCTGCTGCGGCGCGGCTCCCCGGGAAGCCGGGTGCGCATCCACAGCCTGGGGCCGGGCATCGACTACGTGCGCCTGCTGTCGGACGGCGAAATGGACCTGGTGATCGCCAACTGGGAGGAGCCGCCCGAGCATCTGCACATGTCCAAGCTGTTCGAGGATCCGATCATCTGCGTCATGCGCGCCGACGCGCCCTACGCGGCGCGCACCGGCAGCAACGACATGACGGTGGAAGACTACCTGATGCTGCCGCACGTGGCGCCGTCGCAGATCCTGCCCGGCTACCACGGCGTGATTGACACTATGCTGGACCGCCAGAACCTGCAGCGCAACGTGGTGGTGGAATCGGCCTACTTCGGCCTGATCCCCTACATGCTGACGCAGACCGACCTGGTACTCACCACTGGCCGCCAGTTCGTGCGCTACTACGAACGCAATCTGCCACTGAAGATCTTTAACATGCCGGTCAAGCTGCCGCCGATGCGCTTCTACCAGCTGTGGCACGAACGGGTGCATCAGGCGCCAGAACATAAATGGCTGCGCGACCAGGTCAGCATCGCCGCCAAGGCACTGGGACAGGGCAAACCATGACCACCCTCGCCGCACTGAACGCTTGTGACAGTGCGGCTTTCGTCGGGCAGTTGCACGGCATCTACGAACACTCGCCCTGGATTCCGGAGCGCGCGGCGGCGCTGCGGCCTTTCGCCAATGTCACGCAGCTCAAGCGCGCGCTGGAGGCGGTGGTCAACGCGGCTACGCTGGATGAACAACTTGGCCTGATCCGCGCCCACCCCGAGCTGGCCGGCAAAGCCGCCGTGGCAGGCCAGCTGACGGCGGAATCCACCCAGGAGCAGGCCAGATCCGGACTGCATCTGTGCAGCGCGGAGGAATTCGCCACCCTGCACCGTCTGAACGTGGACTACAACGCGCGCTTCGGCTTTCCCTTCATCCTGGCCGTCAAAGGCCCGGACGGCAATTGCCTGACGCGCCAGCAGATCATCGCCACCTTCGCACGCCGCCTGAAGAATCAGCGTCCCGACGAAATCGCCGAATGCCTGCGGCAGATAAAACGTATCGCCGAGCTGCGGCTGAACGATCTGCTGGGCGTACAGCTGGAATTCGGCCCATCCATCATGCAGTGGGCGGAAGTGATCGGCGCATGGAGCGACGATCCGGACAACCTCACCTGCGCTTACATGACCGGCGCACACCAGCGCACCGCCGCGCAGCTGATGGAGTGGATGCGCGAGGCGGGCATGGAAACGCAGATGGACGCTGTCGGCAACGTGGTCGGCCGCTACCGCTCCGACGTCCCCGGCGCCAAGACGCTGATGACCGGGTCGCACTACGACACGGTGCGCAATGGCGGCAAATACGACGGCCGCCTCGGTATCCTGCTGCCGATCGCCATCGTGCGCCAGCTGCACCAGCGCGGCCAGCGCCTGCCCTTCCACCTCGACGTGGTGGGCTTTGCGGAAGAAGAAGGCGTACGTTTCAAGAGCACTTTCCTGGGCAGTAATGCGCTGACCGGGCGCTTTGATATGGCCCTGCTGGATCAGGAAGACAACGACGGCGTCACCATGCGCGCGGCACTGGCGGCTGCGGGCCATGATGCGGCGGCCATTCCCGCCATCGCCCGCAACGCGGCGGAGCTGCTGGGCTTTGTGGAAGTGCATATCGAGCAGGGGCCGGTGCTGCTGGAACGCGACCTCGCGCTGGGCGTGGTGACGGCCATCGCGGGCAGCTCACGCTATCTGGTCGAATTAAATGGTGTCGCCAGCCACGCGGGCACGACGCCGATGTCGATGCGGCGCGACGCGGCGGCAGCGGCGGCGGAAATCGTGCTGCTGGTGGAGCAGCGCTGCGCGCAAGGCGACTCGCTGGTCGGCACGGTGGGCCAGTTGGCGGTGCCGGGCGGTTCGGTGAACGTGATTCCCGGCGCCTGCAAGCTGTCACTGGACATCCGCGCGGCCGACGATGCCCTGCGCATCGCGGCGGTGAAGGATGTTCTGGACGGCGCCGCCGCCATCTGCGCACGGCGGCAGGTGGAAGTCCGTATTCAGAAAATTGTGGAAGCCTCCGCCGCCCCTTGCGCGGCGTGGCTGATGCAGCAGCTGGGGGCGTCCGTGGAGCGCACCGGTATGCCGCGCTTCGACTTGCTCTCCGGCGCGGGTCACGATGCCATGGCGATGGCCGCCATCACCGACGTGGCCATGTTGTTCACGCGCTGCGGCAACGGTGGCATCAGCCACAATCCGCTGGAGACCATGACGGCCGACGACGCCGACCTTGCTGCGCAAGCGCTGCTGGATTTTCTGCTGCATTTCAAGCCGCAGCACTGAAGCCTTAGTCCGATTGTGAGACTCGCCACTGAGTCAGCGCATCCGCCAGAACAGGCATGAGCGCGGGCCAGCCCTTGCCGGAAGGTTGGCGGAACAGGCGCATGCTGGGATACCACGGCGTATCCGCGCGCTGCGTGAGCCAGCGCCAATCGCAGCGATAGTCGGGCAGCAGCAGCCAGACCGGCTTGCCCATGGCTCCCGCCAGATGCGCGACGGCGCTGTCCACGCTGATCACCAGATCGAGATTGGCGATGACGGCGGCGGTATAGGAAAAGTCGCGCAGCTGCGGACCGATCGCCTGCAGCGCCATACCATGCGGCGGCTGCAGCGCCTCCTCCTCGCCAGTGCCGCGCTGAAGGCTGACGAAATGCAGCGCTGGGCCGGCCGCAGCCGCCAAGGGCGCCAGCGCATCCAGCGACGGCAGCGAGCGGTCGGCGTCATTCTCAAAGTTCGGATTGCCCTTCCATGCCAGCCCAACGCGCAGGCCATCTTTCGGAAGTCTGCCGCGCCATGCGGCTGCCAACGCGGGATCGGCCTGCAGATAACTGGCTGCGGGGACGTTGTCCGGCGTCGCGCCAAACCACTGCGGGATCGACATCGGCAGCGTCCAATAGTCCCAACGCTCCGTGGTGGGGCCATCATCGAAAGCGATCACCTTGTCGATACCTGCCATGGTGGACAGCAGCGGCTTGAGGACGGGATGGCAGTAGATGGCAACGCGCTGCGCACCCTGTTCCCTGGCCTGCAAGGCATAACGGCAGAAGTGCAGCAGATCGCCATGTCCGGCGTCCTGCACGATGAGGAGCGACTTCCCGGCCAGCGATTCGCCTTGCCAGAACTGGCCGTTGATGGATGGTTTCAGCCGCTCGAACTGCCAGCGCGCCTGCAGCAGCGGCCAGCCTTCGGTCCAGCGGCCTTGCCGCATCAGCAGATAGGCCAGATTGAAGCGCGTCCGCGCGGCAGACAGGTCGGGTGGTGCGCTGGCAGACAGTCCGTCGCCGGCCAGCGTCAGCGCTTGACGGTAGCACTGCTCGGCCTCGACATCGCGCTGCACACAAGCTAACAGCACGCCGAAATCGCGCCATGCCGCAGCCGACGAGGGAGCAACCGCCACCGCTGTGCGCAAAGCCGCTTCTGATTCCGCAAAACGCTTTTGCTTAAGCAGCAGGACACCCAGATTCTGGTGCAGCTGTGCGCTGCCGGGCAGCAGGTCAAGCGCGAGGCGGTAATGCAGCTCCGCCGCCGGCAGATCTCCCAGGCGTTCTCTGAGATAGCCGAGGTTTGCGCGCGCCGCACCGTGCAGCGGGTCCAGCTCCAGCGCCTGAAGATAAGCGGCTTCCGCGCCGGCCACATCCTCTGCGGCCATGCGGCGGTTGCCGTCAACGTAAAGATTTTGTGCTTGTTCCTGGTAGGGCATCCCGCCAGACTAGCACAAATTACACCACGCGGGCCCGCTCCAGCATGGCATGCAGCAGCACATTGCAGCCCGCTTCCAGATGCTCGGACTTGGCGTCCTCGATCTCGTTGTGGCTGATGCCGTCCTTGCAGGGCACGAAGATCATCCCCGCTGGCGCCACGCGCGCGGCGTAGATCGCGTCATGGCCCGCGCCGGAGACCACGTCCATGGTCGAATATCCCAGCTTGGCCGTGGCCTTGCGTACCGCATCCACGCAGTCGGGATGGAACGGGCATGGCGGATAGTAGGACACCCGCTCGACCGATATCTTCAAGCCGCTCTCGCTGCGGGTCTTGTCGATGAAGGCGAGGATATCGTTGTGCATCGTGTTGAGCAGCTCTTCGTTCACATTGCGCAGGTCCATGCTGAATTTGACCTCGCCCGGAATCACATTGCGGCTATTGGGGAAGACCTGCACCATGCCGACCGTGCCCCGTCCATACGGCGGATAGCGGTTGGCGATGGCCACCACTTCCTGCATGATGCGCGTCGATACCTGCAAGGCGTCCTTGCGCAGATGCATGGGCGTCGGCCCGGCGTGGGCTTCCATGCCGGTGACCACCACGTCGTACCACGAAAGACCCATCACGGCGGGCACCACACCGATTACCTTGTCGGCATCCTCCAGCACTGGCCCCTGCTCGATGTGCGCCTCAAAGTATGCGCCGATGGGATGCTGGCCCGGCACCTCGGTGCCCTTATAGCCGATACGTTCCAGCTCTTCACCGACGGTTTTGCCTTCCACGTCCTTCGCCGCGTACGCTGTCTCCAGCGTGAAGGCGCCGCAGAACACGCCGGAGCCCATCATCACCGGCACAAAGCGCGAGCCTTCCTCGTTGGTCCAGAAAGCCACTTCGATCGGCGCTTCGGTCTTGATCTTCAGATCGTTCAGGGTGCGGATCACTTCCAGCCCCGCCAGCACGCCGTAGTTGCCGTCGAATTTACCGCCGGTGGGCTGGGTGTCGATATGGCTGCCCGTCATGACCGGCGGCAGCGCGTTGTTGGTGCCGTCGCGGCGCATGAAGACATTGCCGATCTGGTCGACCGTGATCGACAGCCCGGCATCTTTGGCCCAGCCGACCACCAGGTCGCGGCCCTGCTTGTCCAGATCCGTCAGGGTCAGGCGCTTGACGCCGCCCTTTTCGGTGGCGCCGATCCTGGCCAGCTCCATCAGCGAGGCCCACAGACGGTCGCCATTGATACGTATTTCGCTCATATCACTACTCCTGATTTATTTGGCGCTAGTCGGCGCAAACGCCGGACGCTCCACATAACGTCCCGCGCCCTCTTCCGCCATCAGCACGCCGCGATGGAATACCACCGTGCCGGCGGACAGCGTGGTGCTTGGAATGCCTTTCACCGTGCGGCCTTCAAAGACATTGAAACCGCCCTTGGCAAACTGCGTCTTGGCCGAGATGGTGCGGCTGCCTTCCGGATCCCACACCACGATGTCGGCATCCGCGCCCGCTGCGATCAAGCCTTTGCGCGGGTAGATGTTGAAGATCTGCGCCGCGTTGGTCGAGGTCACGCGCACAAACTCGGACGGCGTCAGCATGCCGGAGTTGACGCCTTTGTCCCAAATGACCGACATGCGGTCTTCCACCCCGCCGCAGCCGTTGGGGATCTTGCTGAAATCATCCTTGCCCGCAGCCTTCTGTTCGGCGCAGAAGGTGCAGTGGTCAGTCGCGGTGGTGTGCAGATTCCCGCCCTGCAGGCCATGCCACAGCGCCGACTGGTGTTCCTTGCTGCGGAACGGAGGACTCATCACATGGCCCGCCGCGTAGTCGAAGTCCTCGCTCTGGTACACGCTGTCGTCCACGATCAGGTGGCCCGCCAGCGCCTCGCCATACACGCGCTGGCCGTTGGCGCGCGCGCGGGTGATGGCGTCCAGCGACTCGGCGCAGGAGACGTGCACGATATAGAGCGGCGTCTGCATCACGTTGGCGATGGCGATGGCGCGGTTGGCCGCCTCTGCTTCCACCGCCGGTGGGCGCGACAGCGGATGCGAGCTTGGTCCGGTCAGGCCGCGCTTGATCAGATCCTGCTGCAGCTGGAATACCAGCTCGCCGTTCTCGGCGTGCACGGTCGGAATCGCACCCAGCTCCAGGCAGCGGCGGAAGCTTTTCACCAGCGTTTCGTCGTCGGCCATGATGGCGTTCTTGTACGCCATGAAGTGCTTGAAGCTGTTGACGCCGTGGTTACGCACCAGCAGGCCCATATCGCGGTGTACCGTCTCGTCCCACCAGGTGATCGCCACGTGGAAGGTGTAGTCGCCTGCGGACTTCTTGGCCCAGGCGCGCCACTGGTGGTAGGCCTCGATCAGGTTCTGCTTCGGCGCAGGAATCACGAAGTCGATGATGGTGGTGGTGCCGCCCGCCAGGCCGGCAGCGGTGCCGGTAAAGAAGTCGTCCTGCGTCACCGTGCCCATGAAGGGCAGGTTCATGTGCGTGTGTGGATCGATCCCGCCCGGCATGACGTACTGGCCCGACGCGTCGATCACCTTGGCGCCCGCGGGCGCATCGAGGTTATCGCCGACAGCGACGATTTTTCCATCCTTGCATAGGACGTCGGCCTTGAAGGCGCGGTCGGCATTGACGACCGTACCGCCACGAATGATAGTGCTCATGTAGTCTCCTGGTTACGCCGCCTGCAGCGAAGGCAGCGCTTTACCTTTCATCATCACGCCATAGACCAGCGCCGACAGGGCGAGGCCGACAAACCAGGCGTAGGTATAAATCGTCTTGAAGCCCTGCGCCACATCGGGGAAGGACGCTGGGAATGCGGCGTTGAGGAAGCCGGGAATATTCGGCAGCACGCCGATCACGAAGGCGATGATGGCGGCCATATTCCAGCCATTGCCATACGAGTAGCGGCCGTTGTCCTTGTACAGCTGCGCGACATCCAGCTCGGTCTTGCGGATGAAGTAGTAGTCGATGATCAGCACACCGGCGATAGGCCCCAGCAGCGCGGAGTAGCCGATCAGCCAGGTGAAGATATAGCCCTGGGTCGATTCGAGGATCTTCCACGGCATCATCAGGATGGCGATGCCCGCCGTGATATAGCCACCCACCTTGTACGAGATCAGCTTGGGCGCCAGCGAAGAAAAATCATAGGCCGGGCCGACCAGGTTCGCCGCCAGATTCACCGACACCGTATCGATCAGCAGGATCAGCAGCGCAATCAGCACGGCCGCGCCTTCCATGCGGCTGGACAGGTCGACCGGATCCCAGATCGCGCGGCCATACAGCACCACGGTGGCCGAGGTGACGATCACCGCCATCATCGCCAGCAGTCCCATTGGCACAGGCAGGCCGATGGACTGGCCCAGCACCTGGTCGCGCTGCGATTTGGCGAAGCGGGTAAAGTCGGGAATATTCAGCGCCAGCGTGGCCCAGAAGCCCACCATGGCCGTCAGCGAAGGCCAGAAGGTGCTCCAGAACTGGCCCGCCTTCTTACCGCCCTCGACGAACTGCGAAGGCTGGTCGAACAGCGAACCGAAGCCGCCTGCCTTGTTGTAGACCCATCCCAGCAGCACGAAGCAAATCACGATCTTGAGCGGCGCGGTATAGGTTTCCAGCTTGCGGATCGCATCCATGCCGTGCACGATGTACCAGAACTGGATCGCCCAGAAGGCCAGGAAGCACAGCAGCTGGCCGCCGTTGATGCCAAGGCCGGCGATCTTGTCGCCGCCAATCGGGCCGCCCATCATCACGCCCAGCAGGGTGTAGATCATCTGGCCGCCGAACCAGGTCTGGATGCCATACCAGCCGCAGGCCACGATGGCGCGCATCAGCGCGGGCAGACGCGCGCCCGTGGTGCCGAAGGAAGACCGCGCCAGCACCGCATACGGAATGCCGTACTTGGTGCCCGCATGGCCGATGGCCAGCATGGGCAGCAGCACGATGGCGTTGGCAAGGAACACCGTGAACACCGCCTGGGAACCCGACATGCCGCCCTCGATCAGACTGGCCGACAAGGTGTAGGCAGGTATGCACATCACCATTCCCACCCACAGCGCGGCAAAGTGATACCAGCGCCAGGTGCGCTGTGCCGCCGTGGTGGGCGCCAAGTCGTCATTCCAGAGTTGCGTGCTGCCAGACGTTTCTATACTCACGTTGTCATCTCCCAGGGTTATCGTTCCTCCGGATGCTGCAAGTTCTGTTCCAGTCAGGCTGGTGCCTCGACTTTAACATTTTCTGCACGCGGATTGCGCGGATCCTGGGTCCAGTTCATGTACGGTTTTCCGGTCGGCTGCGGCACCATCGTGATGCAGCCTTGCACCGGACAGGTGATCTCGCACAGATTACAGCCCACGCACTCCTCCTTGATGACTTCATAGGTGCGCACGCCGGCGGCGTCGATCAGCTGGGCGATGGACTGGTGCGAGGTATCCTCGCACGCCACGTAGCAGCGGCCGCACTTGATGCAGTCTTCCTGGTTGATCTGGGCGATGACCTTGTAGTTCATGTCCAGATACTTCCAGTCGGTGGTCTGCGGCACGGCTTTGCCGGAGAATTCGGCGATGCTCTTGTAGCCTTTTTCATCCATCCAGCGCGACAGGCCGTCCTTCATCTCTTCGACGATGCGGAAGCCGTGCAGCATGGCGGCGGTGCAGACCTGCACGCAGCCCGCGCCCAGCGCGATGAACTCAGCCGCGTCGCGCCAGTTGCCGATGCCACCGATGCCGGAAATCGGCAGGCCTTGCGTGGCGGGGTCGCGCGCGATCTCGGCCACCATATTCAGTGCAATCGGCTTGACCGCCGAGCCGCAATAGCCGCCGTGGGTGCTGGCCTTGCCGACCGCCGGGAAGGCGACCATCTGGTCCAGGTCCAGGTGGGTGATGGAGTTGATGGTGTTGATCAGCGAAACAGCATCGGCGCCGCCAGCTTTGGCCGCACGCGCCGGCGCACGGATGTCGGTGATGTTTGGCGTCAGCTTGACGATGACCGGCAGCTTGCTGTGCTTCTTGCACCAGGCGGTGACCATCTGCACGTAGTCCGGCACCTGGCCCACGGCAGCGCCCATGCCGCGCTCCGGCATGCCGTGCGGGCAGCCGAAGTTGAGTTCAATGCCGTCGGCGCCGGTGGCTTCCACTTTCGGCAGGATGTCGGCCCATGCGGCTTCTTCGCAGGGCAGCATCAGCGAGACGATGATGACGCGGTCCGGCCAGTCCTTTTTCACCTGGGTGATTTCCTGCAGGTTCAGGTCCAGTCCACGGTCGGTAATCAGCTCGATGTTATTGAAGCCGATGACTTCGCGGTTCTTGCCATAGTGCGCCGAGTACCGCGAGGAGACGTTCACCGCTGGCGGATCTTCTCCCAGGGTTTTCCAGACCACGCCGCCCCAACCCGCTTCAAAGGCGCGCACCACGTTGTAGGCTTTGTCGGTCGGCGGCGCGGACGCCAGCCAGAAAGGATTGATCGACTTGATGCCGCAAAATTCTACGCTCAGATCAGCCATTATGCAGCCTCCCGCTTTGCTTGAATATCTTGATGAATGGCGTGTGCCGCCAGCTTGCCGTGCTGTACCGCCTGCACGGTCAGATCCTGACCAGGCGCCACACAGTCGCCGCCGGCGTAGATGCGCGGCAGGACTGTGCGGAACTGCGCGTCGACGTGGATTTTGTCACCGTCGCGCTGCAGCGTCTTCGCCAGCGGATCGCTGATGCTCGTGTCGTCCATGGCCTGGCCGATCGCCTTGAAGATGGCGTCGGCGGCGATCTCGAAAGTCTCGCCGGTGCCGTTCAGGCGGCCGTTGGTCATGGCGGTTTTCTCGAAGCGCATGCCGCGCACGCGGCCTGCGTCGTCCAGCAGCACTTGCTGGGGCTGGGCCCAGGTGCGCATGCGGACTTGGTTCTCTTTGGCGATGTGCTGCTCGTGCTCCGTCGCGCTCATGGCGTCGAAGCCGCGGCGGTACACCAGCGTGACTTCTTCCGCGCCGAGGCGCTGGATCTGCACGGCCATGTCGATGGCGGTATTGCCTGCGCCGATGACGATGGCGCGCGCAGGTACGGGCAGCTTGGTCAGATCGCTGGCCTGGCGCAGCTCAGCGATGTAGTCGACGGCGGCCAGCAGGCCGGGCGCATCCTCGCCGGTCAGGCCCAGCTTGCGGCTGGCGCCCAGCCCCAGGCCGAGGAATACCGCGTCGTACTGCGCTTGCAGATCCTTCAGCTGTACATTGCCGCCCAGGGTTTGGCCGTGGCGGATCTCGATGCCGCCGATCCCCAGCAGGAACTCGACTTCCTTCTGGGCGAAGTTATCGGTCAGCTTGTACTTGGCGATGCCGTATTCATTCAGGCCGCCGGATTTTTCCTTGGCTTCGTAGATCACCACGTCGTTACCCAGCATGGCCAGGCGATGCGCGCAGGACAGGCCTGCCGGACCGGCGCCCACCACGGCGATCTTCTTGCCAGTGGCGGCGGCGCGCTGGAACGGGTGGCCGTTGATGGTCATGTGATCGATGGCGTAGCGCTGCAGCAGGCCGATCTTGACCGGCTGGCCTTCGGCATCATCGTTGCGCACGCAGGCGTCTTCGCACAGGATCTCGGTGGGGCAGACGCGCGAGCAGCTGCCGCCCAGGATGTTCTGCTTGAGGATGCCGACCGCCGCGCCATTCACATTGCCTTCGTGGATATTGCGGATAAAGCTGGCCACATCGATCTCCGATGGGCAGATGCGGGTGCATGGCGCGTCGTAGCAGTAAAGGCAGCGCGAGGATTCAATCGCCGCCTGGCGGGCGTTCAGCGGCGGGGCCAGGTCGGTAAAGTGCCCGGCCAGTTCGCTGTTGGACTGCTTTGCCTGCGGCATGTACTTGAGGGATTCGATCATCATCTCGTCTTCCTGGTGTTATTTCATCTGAGGGAAAGCGAATTCCGCGCCGGCGCTGGCGGTGTTGGGCCAGCGCTGCATCACGGCCTTGTGGCGGGTGTAGAAGCGCACACCTTCCGGACCGTAAGCGTGGTGGTCGCCGAACAGGCTGCGTTTCCAGCCGCCGAAGCTGTTGAAGGCCATCGGCACCGGCAGCGGCACGTTCACGCCAACCATGCCGACCTGGATCTGACGCACGAACTCGCGCGCCACGCCGCCATCGCGGGTGAACACCGCGACGCCGTTGCCGTACTCGTTGCGGTTGATGAGCTCCACGGCGTGGCCAATGTCCGGCGCGCGCAGCACGCACAGCACAGGGCCGAAAATTTCTTCCTTGTAGATGCTCATCTCCGGCGTGACGTGGTCGAACAGCGTGCCGCCGACGAAGAAGCCGTTCTCGCGGCCCACCACCTTGTAGTTGCGACCATCGACCACCAGTTTGGCGCCCTGCTCCACGCCTTCGCCGATCAGGCGTTCGATGCGCTGCTTGGCCGCGCTGGTCACCACCGGCCCCATTTCCGCGCCGGCGGCCATGCCGTCATCAACTTTCAGCGCGGCGGTACGGCGAGCCAGTTCGGCCATCAGCTTGTCACCCGCATCGCCCACCGCCACCACCACGGAGATGGCCATGCAGCGTTCACCGGCCGAGCCGAAGGCCGCGCCCATCAGGGCATCGGTGGCCATCGCCATGTCGGCGTCCGGCATCACCACCATGTGGTTCTTGGCGCCGCCCAGGGCCTGCACGCGCTTGCCGCTGGCGCTGCCGCGAGCGTAGATGTATTCCGCAATCGGCGTCGAGCCGACAAAGCTGACCGCCTGTACCACCGGATGATCCAGCAGCGCATCAACGGTCACCTTATCGCCCTGCACCACGTTGAACACGCCGTCCGGCAGGCCGGCTTCCTTCAGCAGGCGCGCATGCAGCAGCGATGGCGATGGATCGCGCTCGGAAGGCTTGAGCACAAAGGTGTTCCCGCAAGCCAGCGCCACCGGGAACATCCACATCGGCACCATCACGGGGAAATTAAAAGGCGTGATACCGGCCACCACACCCAATGGCTGGCGCATCGACCACGCATCGATGCCACGCGAAATCTGATCGGTGAATTCACCCTTCAGCAGCTGCGGAATGCCGACGGCGAATTCCACCATCTCGATGCCGCGTGCGACTTCGCCCTGGGCGTCGGCAAAGGTCTTGCCGTGCTCGCGGGTCAGCATCGCGGCAAATTCGTCGGTGTGCTGCTGGCACAGCTGCAGGTACTTGAACAACACGCGGGCGCGGGTCAGCGGCGGCGTGGCGGCCCACGACGGGAAGGCCGCTTGCGCCGCCTGCACCGCCGCATCCACCTCTTCCGCCGTGCCCAGTGCCACTTTCGCCACCGGTTCACCCAATGCGGGATTGAACACGTCGGCATAGCGTCCGCTGACGGTATCCGTTTTGACGCCGTTGATGTAATGGGTGATGGTGTCGAGACTCATGATGTCGCTTTCAAATTAGGACAGCAGGCTGTCCGCAGATACATAGGGATAGCCAAGACCGTGCGCCACCGCTTCATAGGTGACGTGGCCCTGGCAGACGTTCAAGCCATTTTTCAGATGCGGATTGGCCGCCAGCGCCTTGCGCCAGCCTTTGTCGGCCAATGCAAGCGCGTGGCCGATGGTGGCGTTGTTCAGCGCGAAGGTGGAAGTGCGCGCCACCGCGCCAGGCATATTGGCCACGCAGTAGTGCACCACGCCGTCCACCAGGTAGGTCGGCTTTTCATGCGTGGTGGCGTGCGAGGTTTCAAAGCAGCCGCCCTGGTCGATGGCCACGTCGACCACCACCGAGCCGGGCTTCATGCGCTTGACCATGTCGACCGTGACCAGCTTGGGCGCGG
>Ga0213872_10000178_pt1 | contig 56792 bp, 55 predicted proteins | sample VelepicomBERX_R2_FD_160071 | JGI IMG/M metagenome (GOLD analysis project Ga0213872, IMG submission 160071) | Rhizosphere microbial communities from Vellozia epidendroides in rupestrian grasslands, the National Park of Serra do Cipo, Brazil - RX_R2 | ecosystem: Host-associated > Plants > Roots >... | reverse complement strand
AGCGGAAGGTGCTTGTCAAAATGATGTTTACATCATGTAAATGACTGATTTGGTTTTGTTTGATGACGCAACAGCATCCCCGCATCTTCGTGAACATCGCCGCCTATCGCGACCGCGATTGCGTCAATACCATCGAAGACATGTTCGCCAAGGCGCGCTGGCCGGAGCGCCTGTTTGCCGGGGTCTGCTGGCAGCATCTGTCGCCCGATGACGACGATTGCGATCCGCTGGGAAAGCATCGCGACCAGTGCCGCATTTTGCGCTTCGACGTCGCCGAGGCCGAGGGCGCCTGCTGGGCGCGCCATCACGCGCAGAAATTGTGGCACGGCGAGGAATATGCGCTGCAGATCGATTCCCATATGCGCTTTGTCGAGCATTGGGACGAGAAAGCGCTGGGGATGCTGGCCGATTGCCCGTCGCCGCGCCCGATCCTGTCCAATTATCCGGCCGCCTTCACGCCGCCGCGCCAGATCGATTCGCACATCGTTTCGGTGATCCACGCCGCGGGTTTCGATGGCGACGGCATCCTGAAGCTGGGATCCGAGGGATATGCCCCGGAGAACCGGCCCGCCGTGCCGCAATCCACCGCCTTTTGCGGCGCGGGCTTCGTGTTCGGCCCGTCGGCCTGGATGACGGACGTGCCCTATGATCCGTTCCTCTATTTCCAGGGCGAGGAGATCACCCTGGCGGTGCGGCTTTATACCCAGGGCTGGGACATCTTCGTGCCGTCCGACGTGCTGTGCTATCACGATTACAACAGCCGGCCCGACCGTCCCCGCCATTGGGTGGACCGGCGCGACTGGCCGGCCCTCAACAACCGCTCGGTTCGCCGCATCCGCCACCTGCTGGGGATGGAGGTTTCCGACGACCCGCTGGTCTTGCGCGAACTCGATCGCTACGGCCTGGGTACCCAGCGCACATTGGCCGGCTATCAAGCGGCGACGGGCATAAATTTCAAGGCCCGCACCATCGGCGGCAAGACCACCGCCGAGTTGGAGGCCTTGCAGCCGCCCGAGCAGAAGCGCAAGCGCACCGCCGAGGTTTTCACCGGCCTGTGGCGCACCAATGGCTGGGGCGATCCGGAAACCCGTAGCGGCTCAGGCTCGTCGGTGGCGGCCACGGAGATTCTGCGGCTCCATATGACGGAACTCTGCGCCTTCCTCGGCATCCGCCAGATCGTCGATGCCGGCTGCGGCGACCTCAATTGGATGGGGATGATCAGCGAGAGGTTCGACCTTTATGTCGGCCTCGACGTGGTGCCCGAGATGGTCGCCGATCTGGAGCGGCGTTTCGCCGGTCGCCGAGGCCATTTCTTCGCCGTGCGCGACGTCACCCAGGACCCGCTGCCGCGCGCCGACGCGATCTTGTGCCGCGACGTGATGACCCATCTGTCCGACGAGCAGGTTCTGGCCTTGCTCGACCAGGTCAAGGCCAGCGGCGCGCGCTATCTGCTGGCGACCAGCTATGTGTCCGAGCAGAACCGCAACATCCCGACCGGCGACTGGCGGCCGCTGGATCTGACCCGGGCGCCCTTCGAGTTGCCCCAGCCGCTGGTCCAGATCGACGAACGCGGCGACGGATCGAAGCTGCTGGGGGTGTGGCGGATCAAGGATCTTGGCGGGGAATGAGCCAGGCGCCGAGCAGTTTGCCTGTGGCCTGGTCCTCGACGAACTGCATCAGCGGCAGCGGCAGGTTGAACGGATGCGCGGTCAGGTCGAGCGGGGCCTCCGCGCCGGGGGTGGTACTGGCCAGCATGTAACGGGAACCGCTGGCTTTGATGTTGGCCAGGATCTCGGCAACGATGGCGGGGTCGTTTTCGGCGAACAGGTCTCGGCACAAGATGGCGTCGACAGTCGGCAAAGGATCGCGCGCGACGTCGCGGCAGGCGAAGAAATGGCCCTGCCGCCGCCCATAAAGGCGGTCGTTCTGGGCCGTCGCGATCTCGCTGCGGTCGAGCCCGATATAAAGAGTGAATTGCCGGCTGATCCCTTCCATCCAGGCCATATCGCCGCAGCCGGCGTCGGCCAGGCTGGAAATGTCGAGAAAGCGGCAGAGCTGCCGGAACTGATCGATGAAATGGACCGGCGTGACCGTCACACCGGAAAGCCTTTGGCCTTGGCCGCCAGACCGTCATAGAGGCCGAGCATGGTCTCGCGCCAGCGATAGACCGGATCGTCCTCGGCCAGCAGTGAGATCGGGCTGACGCAGCGTGCCCATTGAAAGGCGCCGAATACGGTGTAATCGGCCCAGGCCGGCGCCTTGCCCGACAGGAAGGGCTGGTGCGCCAAGGTCCGCCGCAGCGGCGCCAGGCACTGGCGCAGGGCGTCGAGCTTGGCTTCGCGGCCCGAGCAGAATTCCTCCAGCGTGGTGCCGACCCGGGTTTCGCGCGAGCGGCGGAAATAGTCCGCGTCGATCGGCGCCAGCAAAGGCGGGATGTCGGCGACGACCAGCCGGAACAGGGCGCCTTGCAGCACGAGGTCGGTCCAGTCGACATAGAAGCGCGACAGGGCCTCGGCCTCCTTGCCGCCGAACAGCGAGGGGAGGTCGGGATAAGTGCGTTCCAGATAGGCGGCGATGGCCGGACTGTCGTGGATCGCCGCCTCGCCATCGACCAGCACCGGCACCTTGTCGGTGCCGGCGAAGGCGATGGTGTCCTTTTCGGTGAAGCGCCACGGCACGCCCTCGAAATCGAGGCCTTTATGCTTCAGCGCCATCACGATCCGCCAGCAATAGGGACTGAAGCGCCGGTCTTCCTCGGCGCCGGCCAGCTCAAAGAGGCGGATCTGGGTCATCAGCGGGCTTTCACGGAGTTGGCGGTCTGGCCGAACAGCAGCTTGGCGGATTCCGGCGTCACCGTCGGATTGGTGCGATAGGACTCGCCGATCTTGTAGGCCTTCTGCGTCGAAGGCCGTTCGGCGATGCGGTGGAACCAGGCCTTGAGGTTGGGGAAGTCGTCGAGGTTCTGGCCCTGGCGCTCATGCGGCACGATCCAGGGATAGCTGGCGATGTCGGCAATCGAATAATCCGTGCCGGCGATGAAGTCGCGCCCTTCCAGGCGGTGGTTCAGCACGCCGTAGAGCCGGTTGGTCTCCTTGACGTAGCGCTCGGTGGCGTAGGGAATCCGCTCGGGTGCGTATTGGCTGAAATGATGGTTCTGCCCGGCCATGGGGCCCAGGCCGCCGACCTGCCAGAACAGCCATTCGAGCACCGTCTTGCGCCCGCGGATGTCGGCGGGGATCAGCTTGCCGCTCTTCTCGGCCAGATAGAGCAGGATGGCGCCCGACTCGAACAAGCCCAGCGGCTCGCCGCCATCGGCGGGATCGCGGTCGAGGATGGCGGGGATGCGGTTGTTGGGGGAGAAGGACAGGAAGTCGGGCTTGAACTGGTCGCCGACGCTGATGTTGACCGGGTGGATTTCATAGTCGAGGCCGGCTTCCTCGAGAAACATAGTAATCTTGTGGCCGTTGGGCGTCGGCCAGAAATGCAATTCGATCATGCGGTCCATCTCTCGACAAAGGCTACCGCCTCGGACAGCGGCAGGGGCTTGGCGAACAGATAGCCCTGTCCGTAATCGCACCCCATCGCCGTCAGCAGGTGGCGTTCATCTTCTAATTCGACACCCTCGGCGACGACTTCAAGGCCGAGATCGTGCGACAGATTGATCACGCCTTTGACCAGCCGGGCCTGTTCCGACGTTTCGGTGATGCCGGTGATGAAGCTTTTGTCCAGTTTCAGCACGTTGAAGGGGAAGCGGCCGAGATAGGAGAGCGACGAATAGCCGGTGCCGAAATCGTCGATGCAGAGCGGCACGCCGAGTGCCGCGAAGCGCAGCAGGATGTCGCGGGCGACGTCAGGATTGCTCATCGCCAAGCTTTCGGTCACCTCGATCTTGATCCCGCTGTAGTCGGGCCGTTCGAGCCGTTCCAGCATCTCGGCGACATGGCCGTCATCCCACATCTGGCGGGGCGAGAAATTGACGTTGCAGGTCAGCGGCAGGCCCGCTTTCTCGCGCAGCAGAGCGAGATCGCGCGCCGCGGAATCCAGCACATGGCGGCCCAGCTTGATGATGCTGCCGGTCTCTTCGGCGATCGGCACGAACTGGACCGGGCTGATCGGCCCCAATTCGGGATGGCGCCAGCGGATCAGCGCCTCGAAGCCGGCCAGCTTATGCTCGCGCAGGCGGATGATCGGCTGATAGACGACGAAGATTTCCTGATGGTCGATGGCGCGGTCGAGGTCGTTATGCAGCCGGTGGCGCACCAGCACGGCTTCGCGCAAGGCTACGTCGAACACCTCGGTGCGGCCACGCCCGGCTTCCTTGGCGCGATAAAGCGCTATGTCGGCGTCGCGCAGCAGATCCTCGGCGCCGGTCGCATGGCCGTCATCCATGGCGACGCCGATGCTGGTCGAGATCGACAATTCCATGCCGTCGATCGGGAAGGGGGTGGCAAAGGCGTCTTCGAGGCGCTTCGCCGTTACCGCCGCTTCCTGGCCGCTGGTAAGGTCGACGATCACGACGAATTCGTCGCCGCCCAGGCGTACGGCGCGCTCGCCGGCCCGCAGCAGCGTCGAGATGCGCTCGGCGACCGAGATCAGCAGCTTGTCGCCGATCGAATGGCCGAGCGAATCATTGATGGTCTTGAACCCGTCGAGATCGAGGAACAGCAGGGCCAGGGCCGATTTCTGCCCGCCCGCCAGCCGATCGCCCAGCCATTCGATCAGTTTCGCGCGGTTGGGCAGTCCGGTCAGCGGATCGTGCGTCGCCTGATGGGCCAGGCGGCGGGTCTTTTCCTCGTTCTCGGCCAGCAATTCGCGCAGATTCCGCCGCGCTCCGTCCAGGGTGCGGCCCAGTTCGCCCAGTTCGTCATGATCCGGCCAGTCGAAGGAATCCTCGAGCTGCAAGGCGGCCAGGCGGCGGGAGTCGCCGACCAGCTTCTCCAGCGGCGCCACCACCCGGCGCCGCGTGTTCCACACCACCGCTCCGGTGACCAGGCCCATCACCAGAAGGCCGGCGCCGCCGCCGATGATCGCCAGTTCTCGCAGCCGGTTGAGCCCGTCGACATTGGCTTGGGCCAGCGAGGTGGAACTCGCCGCGATCAATCCGTCGAGGCGGGCCAGCGATTGGGTGGCGGCTTGAAGTTCGGCGGGGGAATCGTCGATCGAAATGGCGTTCCCCGACATGACCTGGACACCCAGGCTGTCGAGCGCCGAGGCGACCTCGTTCAGCGCCTGATCCTCCTGCGAAGACAGGGTGCCGACCAGGCGATAGGCATCGAGATTGGCTTTGGCCAGCCGCAGCCCTTCCTGCATCTGGTTGAGGTGCGCCTGGTCGTGATGCAGCTGATATTGATGGGCGAAATCGATGACGCTGCCCACCCCGACCTGGATGCGCAAATCGGCCAGCGCGTCGAGTTTGGTGGTGGCTTCCAGTTCATATTTCTGCCAGCGGTCGGTGACCTGGTCGATCTCGAACACCACCGACAGTCCGATCACCAGCAAAGTCACCATGCCGGCCGCCATCGAGACCGACATCACCGCGCGAAGCTGGACGATGGAGAGGCGGATGCGGTTGCGCGCGCTCACTTGTTGCCCCACGGTTCGATCGGTACCGCGCTGACCGAATTCTTGGGCGAGCCCTCGACCAGCTTGTCGGAATAGGTCAGATAGACCAGCGCATTGCGCTTGGCATCGTAGAAACGCACCACCTGCAAGGTCTTGAACAGCAGCGACAGGCGTTCCTTGAACACCGAATCGCCATCGGCCTTGCGGCTGGAAACCCGCTCGGGCAGCGTAATCGGCCCGACCTGGCGGCAGGAAATCGAGGCGTCGGCGGTGTCTTCGGCCAATCCCAGCGCGCCCGAGACGCCGCCTTTCTTGGCGCGGCTGACATAGCAGGTGACGCCGGCAACGTCGGGATCGTCGAAGGCGTCGATGACGATCTTATGGTCGGGGCCGACCCATTTGAACACGGTGTTGACCGAACCGATCTCCTCGGCCGCCGCCGCCCCGCCCACTACCGCCAGCGCCGCCAGAAACCAGCCCTTCGCCTTATTCATGGTCACGTTCTCCGGAAACAGTCTCTTAGCGCATCAAGCTGTCATAGGCACGGAAGACAACCGGCGTGCCAGCCTCGACCGGTTTATCGCCGGCGGCCAGTTCGATCAGGCCGGAAGAGCCGGTCAGTGAAGATATCAGGCTGGAATCCTGGCTGAAATAGGGCAGCGCTGTCAGCGCGCCATCCTTTTCCTCCAGCCTGGCGCGCAGGAAATTGACGCGGTTGCCCGGCACGCCGAGCGGAGCGCCCGCCTTTATGGGCACGCCGGCCGGCAATTCGGCGTCGAACGGCGCGCCGGCCAGGCGATGCAGCACCGAGCGCCCGACCACCAGCAGCGACACCAGCGACGAGACCGGATTGCCGGGCAGGCCGATGAAGGCGGCCTGGCCGATATGGCCCAGCGCCAGCGGCTTGCCGGGCTTCAAGGCCAGCTTCCAGAAGAAGATCTGCCCCAGTTTTTCGATGGCGGCGCGCACATGATCCTCGCCGCCGACCGAGACGCCGCCGGTGGAAATCAGCGCGTCCTGGTCGAGCGCGGCCAAGCCGAACGCGGTGGTCAGGGCGTCCAGCTTGTCGGGCAGATGGCCGAGATCGGTGACCTCGAAGCCCATGGCTTGCAAGGCGGCGCGCAGCATCGGGCGATTGCTGTCATAGATCTGTCCCGGGCCGAGCGGCGCGCCGGGGGCCGCCAGCTCGTCGCCGGTCGAGAACAGCCCAACCTTGAGGCGCTTCCTGACCGCCAATTGCAAGGTGCCGACGGCGGCGGCGATGCCGATGTCCTGCGGGCGCAAACGCCGGCCGGCGGGGATCAAAGCGTCGCCCTGGCTGAAGTCGGCGCCGGCCTTGCGGACGTTGCTGCCCGGCTTGACCTTTTCCGGCAGGACGACGGTACCGTCCTCGATCTCGCAATCCTCGACCATCACCACCGTGTCGAAACCGGCCGGCATCGGGGCGCCGGTGAAAATCTCGGCGGCGGCGCCCGGCGGCAGTTCGTCCTGCGAGGGATGGCCGGCGGCGATGCGCGCGGCAATGTCGAACCGGCGGTTGCCGCTTTCGAGATCGGCGGCGCGCACGGCGAACCCGTCCATCGCCGAATTGTCGAAAGGCGGCTGGGTGAGGGGGGCGACCAGCGGATCGGCCAGCACCCGGCCGGCGCAGGAGGCCAGCGGCACGGTCTCGATTCCGGTCACGGGCGCGACCCGTTCGGCGATCAGGGAATAGGCCTCGGCCAGCGGCAAAAGGCGTTGGTCGATGGCGAAACAGTCGTCGGTGGTCATCAGAACCTCTGGTTTGCGGGCGAATCTTCGGCGCCCCCCGTTCGCTTGTCCACCGCAAAATCGTGTTGTATGACAAGTCGTTGCCATAACCCCGAGGGGACGGAAATGCCGCCCGTAAGAAGAACTATTCCACTTTCTCGCGGCAGGGCTGCGAACACTGCAATGCTCCCCGCGGCGGTGTTCTGCTACATATTCGTCATCGCCAAGGCGCGACGGGCTGCTCTTCCCCCCATCCCCCCCAAAGCAGTTCGTCGTGCCCTGGCGTTTTCTTTTTCGGGGGTCTGCTGATGGCCTCCAATCGGCTGCGCGATCTCGACGGCGCCACCCTTCATCCCTACACCCAGCTTCGCAAGCATGAGCAGATCGGCCCGCTGGTCGCCGTGCGCGGCGAAGGCGTGCGCATCTTCGACGATGCCGGGCGCTCTTATATCGACGCCATGGCCGGGCTGTGGTGCGCTTCGCTCGGTTTCTCCCAGGCGCGCCTGGGCGAGGCGGCCAAGCGCCAGATGACCGAGCTGGGCTTCTATCACCAATTCACCCACAAGGCGCACGACAAGGGCATCGAGCTGGCGGCCAGGCTGGTCGAGCTGGCGCCGGCCGGCACGAAGATGAGCCGGGTGTTCTTCGCCAATTCCGGCTCCGAGGCCAACGACACGGCCTTGAAGCTGATCTGGTACTACAACAACGCGCTGGGGCGCCCGGACAAGAAGAAGGTGGTCGCCCGCCGCCAGGCCTATCACGGCGTCACTCTGGCTGCTGCCAGCATCACCCAGCTTCCTGCCAATCACCGCGATTTCGATCTGCCGCTCGAAGGCGGGCGTTACCTGCAGCTGACCTGTCCGCAGGCCTATCACCATGCCTTGCCCGGCGAGGACGATGGGGCCTTCGTCAACCGCCTGGCTGCCGAATTCGAGGCGCTGATCGAGCGGGAAGGGGCCGACACCATCGCCGCCTTCTTCGCCGAGCCGGTGATGGGCGCCGGCGGCGTCATCGTACCGCCGAACGGCTATTTCCCGCGCATGCAGGAGATCTGCCGCCGCCACGACATCCTGATGGTCGCCGACGAGGTGATCTGCGGCTTCTTCCGCACCGGCGAGCGCTGGGGCAGCGAAAGCCTCGACTTCCAGCCCGACATGCTGACCTGCGCCAAGGCGTTGTCAGCTGGTTTCCTGCCGATTTCGGCGCTGATGATTTCGGACAAGGTCTATCAGGCGGTGGCCGACAATTCGGCCAAGATCGGCACCTTCGGCCATGGCTATACCTATTCCGGCCATCCGGTCTCGGCGGCGGTGGCGCTGGAAACGCTGGCCCTTTATGACGAGCTGGACATCAAGGGACAGGTCGCCCGGACGGCGCCGGTGATGCGGAACCATCTGCGCGCCCTGGCCGATCATCCGCTGGTGGGCGAGGTGCGCGGCACCGGCCTGATCGGCGCGCTCGAACTGGTCGAGGACAAGGTCGGGCGCAAGAATTTCGACCCGGCCCGCGGAATCGCCGCCCAGGTGGTCGCGGCGATGCAGCGCCATGGCGTGGTCGGCCGCGCCATGATCAATGACAGCCTGGCCTTCTCGCCACCGCTGATCATCAGCGAGGCGGAACTGGGCGAGCTGTTCGGCGCGGTGCGCGTGGCGTTGGACGAGGTGGCGGCGGGGCTCTGATTGCCAAGGTTTTTGCGGGATCGACGGCGCTTTTTTGACGCAGAGGCGCAGAGACGCTGAGGGAATAGAGCGCGAAGCTCAGCCTTTCCCTCAGCGTCTCTGCGCCTCTGCGTCAAAATCAGACCTGTGGCTTCGCGAATTTATCGATTTTCGATAATTAACTTGCCGAATATCGATCTTCGTATTATCGTTTTTCGATAAATACGGGAGATCGCATTATGACTGCTCGTCCTGACCTGCTATCCACGACCCGATTGGCGCTGCGCGTCCTGGTCGTTCTCAATATCCTGTTTGGCATCGGCGTCGCCGCATTCCTGGCCATCAGCCTGGCGGCCCCGGAATGGTCGCAAAGGGCGCTGGGGGTGAGTGCCGAGGCGCCCGCGACCCTGATGATCGGCATGCGGCTGGTCATGGTGATCGGCATAGCCGGGGTGCCGCTGGGCTATGTCTTTCTCACGCGGTTGCTGGCGGTGGTGGAGAGCGTGCGCGACGGCGACCCCTTCATCCCGGAAAATGCCCGCCGCCTGCAGGTGATCGCCCAGACGACGCTGGGAGTTCAGCTGCTCAATCTGGCCGAGGGCGTGGTCAGCAGCGCCTTCTCCACGCCCGAGAACCAGATCGACGCCGGTTGGAGCGCGTCGATCGATGGCTGGCTCGCAGTGCTGCTGCTGTTCGTACTGGCCCGCGTGTTCCACCATGGCACCCGGATGCGCGCCGACCTCGAAGGGACGGTCTGATCATGGCCGTCCTGGTCAAACTCGACGACCTGCTGCATGCCCGCCGGATGACCCTGAGCGAGCTGGCGGAAAAGGTCGACATCACGCTGGCCAATCTGTCGATCCTCAAGACCGGCAAGGCCAAGGCCATCCGGTTCTCGACCCTCGACGCGATCTGCGTCGCCCTGCAATGCCAGCCGGGCGATCTGCTGGGCCATGAGCCGTCGATGCCGCAAGAGGAGGATGAGGAATGAACACGGAACTTTCTCGGCGCCGTCTCCACGCTTTGCGCTTTTTCTATCTCGTGCTGGCCGTCGGCCTCGCCATCTTCGATTGGCCCCAGGTCGTCAGCCACGCCCAGGGGCCGCTGACGGGTGCCGCGGCTGCCAACAGCCTGCTGGCGGCGATCAGCCTGCTGTCTCTGCTGGGGCTGCGCCATCCGGTGCGCATGCTGCCTCTGCTGGTGTTCGAGGTGGTGTGGAAGGTGATCTACCTGGCCTTCTACGCCTTGCCGCTCTGGCGGGCCGGGCAGCTCGACGAGGCGAGCCTGGCCAACATCCATTCGGTGCTGGTCATCGTTCTTTTCGTGCCGCTGATCCCGTGGCGCTATGTGGTGAGGACGTACATCCTCGGTTAGAGCGGGATGGCCCGCTCCAATTGACGCAGGTCCAGCGCGCGCGTTTCGGTGCCGTAGCGGATGACGAGGATGAAGGCCGCCAGGATCGGCACCATGATGATCAGGGCGGCGACGCCGAGCGGCGGGACCAGATCGGTGATGCTCAGCAACTGCGCCAGCACGCCGCCGGTCTTGGTGCAGGCCGCGACCCAGCCGGTGGCGCGTCCCCGTACTTTCAGCGGATAGCATTCCGAAGCATAGGGCAGCAGGATCGCCAGCAAGCCGTTCGAGCCCACGATCAGCAGAGCGATCGGCGGAACCGGGCTGCCGCCGATGCGAGTTTCCAGCAAAAGCACCCAGCCGAGGCCGGCCAAGGTCAGGGCGATCAGCAGGGCCAGCGCCCCTTTCGTGCTCCACCGGCTGTAGAGCAAGGCGCAGAGGAACACGGTGGGAAAGGCGATCAGCGCCGATTCGGCGAGAAGCTGGGACGACACGCCCATCGAATAGCCCTTATCGACCAGGTCGTGCGGCAGCCACAGCAGCAGGCCGAAATTGATGAAGCCCCAGGCGATCGCGGCGGTGGAGAGGGCGGCGGTCTTGCCGATCAGGCCTCTGGTCCAGAGCTTGGGCTCAGGGCCCTCATGGTGATGATGCTCGAACACATCGGCATCGTCCTCTTCATTCTCGCCCAGCGTGTATCGGCGGGTGCCGAAGCGGGCCATGACTCGGTACGCTTCATCGGTGCGGCCGCGTGACAGCAGGAATTTGGCCGATTCCGGGATCAGCCCGCCCATCAGCACCAGCAGCAGGCCGGTCGGTAGGTTGAGAAGCCACAGGATGCGCCAGGAATAGACCGGCACCAGCAGGGCGGAAAAGCCGCTGGCGGCGAAATAACCGCCGACGGCGCCCAAGCCGCCCACCAGCACCAGCGCCCAGCCGCGATGGCGCGACGGCATGGTTTCGGCAAGCAAGGCGTAGGTGACCGGCAACATGCCGCCCGCGCCCGCGCCCATCAGGAAGCACATGCCGATGTTCCAGGCCAGCGACGGCATCGCGCCGCAGATCGAGGTGCCGACGAACATCACCGCCGACAGCAGGATCGAGGCCTTGCGGCCATAAATGTCGGCGAAGATGCCCCACAGGATCGATCCGCAGACGGTTCCGACCAGGGCGAAGAACGGCACCAGGGCGGCGGTCTTCTTGGGTACGCCATATTCGACCGTCATGCCCGGCATGACGAAGCCGAGCGCCGCGGGTTTCATCACGTCGATCACCAGGGCGACGACCAGCACGGCCATCAATCCCCAATGGGCAAGGCTCAGCGGCGCATCCTCGGGCGCGTGCACGGCGATCCGCGAAGCCGTCCGGATATGGGTTCCGATGGCCTTCGGCAGCAGCCCATAGGCGGCGATGCCGATGCCGGCGACGATCAGGAACATGCCGAACAGCATGCCGCTGTCCATCGGCATGCCTTCCAGGCGAAAGCCGGTATCGCGGCCCATCCAGAACATCGGCAGATGCAGCAGCACGCCGATGGTCACCATCACGCATCCGCCGGCGAAGGCCCAGACGCCTTGCCGGCCGTGGAAAACGCTCGCGTTCATGTCACTCCGCGGGTTTGTGCTCGATCACGGCTTCGGCCGGTGCGTTCCCGTGCAAGGCGGCGTTCAGCGCCTTGCGGTCGAGTTCGCCTTCCCAGGCGGCGACCACGAAGGTGGCGACGCCATTGCCGCAGATATTGGTCAAGGCGCGGCATTCGCTCATGAATTTGTCGATGGCGAACACGATGGCCATGCCCGGCACCAGGACCGGATTGACCGCGGCCAGGGTGGCGGCCAGGGTGATGAAGCCGGCGCCGGTGATGCCCGAGGCGCCCTTCGAGGTCAGCATCGCCACCACCAGGATGGTCAGCTGCTGTTCGAGATCGAGGTGATGGCCCAGTGCCTGCGAGATGAAGATGGTCGCCAGGGTCATGTAGATGTTGGTGCCGTCGAGATTGAAGGAATAACCGGCCGGCACCACCAGGCCCACCACCGGCTTGGCGCAGCCGGCGCGCTCGAGCTTGGCCATCAGCTGGGGCAGGGCGCTCTCGGACGACGAGGTACCCAGCACGATCAGCAGCTCTTCCTTGATGTAGGCCAGGTAGCGGAAGATGTTGAAGCCGACGAAGCGGGCGATGATGCCCAGCACCACGATGATGAACAGGAACGAGGTCAGATAGAAGGTGCCGACCAGCTGCGCCAGGCTGACCAGCGCGTGGGTTCCATATTTGCCGATGGTGAAGGACATGGCGCCGAACGCGCCGAAGGGGGCGGCGCGCATCACGATGTTGATGACGCCGAAGATCGCCTGGGTCGCCTCGTCGATGAAGTCGCGCACCTTGGTGCCGCGGTTGCCGAGCGCCATCAGGGCGAAGCCGAACAGGATCGAGAACAGCAGGATCTGCAGGATGTCGCCCTTGGCGAAGGCGCCGACGACGCTGTCCGGGATGATGTTGAGGAAGAAGTCGACGGCCCGCATCTCCGAGGCAGCCTTGACATATTTGTCGACCGCCGCCGCATCGACATTGCCGGTGAAACCGGTGCCCGGCTCGACGATGTTGCCGATGATCAGGCCGACGGCCAGCGCCAGGGTCGAGACGATCTCGAAATAGACGATGGCCTTGAGGCCGACGCGGCCGACCTTCTTGGCGTCGGTGATGTGGGCGATGCCCGAGGTGACCGTACAGAAGATGATCGGGCCGATCACCATCTTGATCAGCTTGATGAAGCCCTGGCCGAGCGCGTCGAACCACGGATTGGTGGCGAATTCGGGCCAGACGCCGCCGATCACCGCGCCGAGGAAGATGGCGAACAGCACCTGGACATAAAGGACGCGATAGAAGGGTTTCCTCTCCGCGACCACCGCGGTCCCTGCGCCAGACGTGCTCACCATGACTTTCCTCCGATGTCTTTCTTGTTTTTCTGGAATAATGGTCGCAACGAACCACGAACCATAGAAACGACGCGTTAATGTATCAGAACCAAAATGGCGGGCAACGGCAGAACCCGCTGGCAATCGTCCGGCAATCCCTGTTCTTCGCGGTTTTCGCGCTTCTGCCGGTGGTCGGGCTCGTGTCCGGCCCGGCCTATGCGCCGCTACTGTTCGGCCTGGCGGGCCTGTCCGCCCTGCTGGCGGCGATGGAAGGCCGGCGCTGGCCGGCGCTCGACAAGCCGGTGACTTTCATCGCTTTGATTTTCCTGCTGATCTGCGCCGCGGGGCTGCTCGACACTTTCTCGCCGAGGCTGACGCAGACGCGGCTGGTCCAGATGCTGGGGATCGTCGTCGGGTCGCTGCTGCTGCTCGACTTGCCGGTCGCGGCGCGGCAGGCCGACCGGCTGTTCCGGCTGCTGTTCTGGGCGGTCGCGCTGGGTGTGGCGGTGCTGGTTCTCGACACGCTCCTCGGCTATCCGCTGCAACACGCCCTGGGCGGGCCGGCCGAGAATATCGGCACCAAATATAATCGCGGCATCATCGCCCTGGTGATCCTCTGCTGGCCGATCGCCGCCAATCTGAGAGCGCGCGGCGATCGGCTCAGGGCATGGCTGCTGTTGGGCTTCGTCGCCGGGGGCAGCCTGGTCGGGCAGAGCGCCACCGGCGTGGCCGCGGTGCTGGCGGGCGCCGCCGTCTGGCTGGCGGCGTCGCTCGCGCCGCGCTTTGCCGCCGTCGCCCTGGGAACCGGAATGAGCGGCCTGGCCCTGGCGCTGCCGGCGCTGATGCGCCTCGCTTCGGGGCGGCGCGGCGAATTGGCCTCGATGGTCAAATCGTCGGGCATCCATCGCCTGGAGATCTGGGATTACATGTCGGCGCGCATCCTCGAGCGCCCGATCGAGGGCTGGGGGCTGGGCGCCGCCAAGGTGGTGCCCATCCATGCCGAGGAGTTGGCGACCTATCTCTATGCCGACGCCACCGGCATCTATCCGCACAATCAGTGGATCGAATTGTGGCTCGAAACCGGGTTGCCGGGCGTGCTGGCGGCGCTGGCGCTGGTGCTGCTGACCCTGTGGCGCCTGCGCGGTCCCTGGCGGGCCTATGGCCTGGCGGCGGCGGCGGCGGCGCTGACCGCTTCGCTGCTCAATTTCGAGATCACCACCGATAGCTGGTGGGCGGGGCTGGCCGCCGCCGCGCTGCTGTTCCGCCTGCTGCCCGGGGAAGAGCCGGCATGAGCGGGTTCTTCGCCACCTTCGCAGACCCGGACACTTCGCTGCAGGAGTCTTTCGACGCCGCCGTGGTGATCCCGACCATCGTCCGGCCGGAGCTTGCCCAGGCGCTGGACTCGATCTTCGCCCAGGATTTTCTCGGGCGAATCCAGGTGCTGGTGGGGATCGACGTGCCGCGCGGAGATATCGCTCTGATCGAGGAAATCTGCGCTTCGCGCCCCGCCAATTGCGTCGTGCAGCTGTTCCACCCCGGCTATTCGACCTCGTCGCGTCACGGCGGGCAGTGCGACGCGTGGGATGGCGGCGCCTTGCGCACCATCCTCAGCTATCTCGCCAACAGCCGTTTCGTGGCTTATCTCGACGACGATAATTGGTGGGCGCCCGATCATCTGAGACTGTTGTCCGAAGCGATCCGCGAGCGGGACTATGCCTTTTCGATGCGCTGGTTCGTCCATCAGCGCACCGGCCGGGTCGTCGCCCGCGACACCTGGGAATCGGTGGGGCCGGGCAAGGGCGTCTATGCCGCGACTTTCGGCGGCTTCATCGATCCGAACTGCCTGATGATCGACAAGATCCGCTGCGCCAACGTTCTACCGCTCTGGACCAAGCCCTTGGCCGGCGACACCAAGCGCATGAGCGCCGATCGCTCGGTATTCGACGCCCTGGCCAAATATTTCCAGGGCGGCGCCGTCGAGAAGCCGACGGTCTATTACCGCATGGATCCCAACGACGGAATGCACCCGGCCCGCCTGCAGGTGATGGGCCGGGGTTACGCGGAGGCGGGCGGGTAAGGGTAAGCTCAGTTCCCGACGCGGAAGATGTAATATTCCTCAGGCCTTCCGCCGATGCGGAAGGTGCGGTGCTTCTCGATCAGCTGGACGTTGGCGAACACCTTGCCGAGATCGACCGTCCGGTCTTCCTTCGACAGATAGAGGCCGTGCAGCTTCGACCAGTCGGTGCCTTCGTCCCAGCGGCTATATTCCGAGAAGCGACCCTCGGTCGGGATATAGACCCGCGGATGGTCCTGCAGCTGGAAGCTCATCAGCGCCGCGCGCTGCAGATGGTCGGCGAACAGGGTGTCGTCCGGCTGACGCAGCTGGTTGAGTTCGCGGATCGCGCCTTCGGGGCCATACAAGCGGTTCTGCGGATTGTATTTGCCGGTCAGCCCGACCTTCTCCGGCACCTTGATCGCCACCGACAGCACCACCGCCGGCACCAGGGCGACGGGGATCAGCCAGCGCTTGGGGAACTCCGCCAGGAAGGCGGCCAGCAGCGGCAGCGCCGACAGGAAGGCGGGCAGGGCCCAATTGAGCTGGATCTTGGCGAACAGCGCCTTTTCCAGGAAGATCGCCAGCGGAACCAGGCAGCAGATCCACAGCAGGGCCAGCCGGTCGTCGCTCCACCATTGGCGCCAGCGCGTCGCGCGCCAGATCAGCAGGCCGAGCAGCACCGGGCTCAGCACCAGGAACTGGCCGCCGAGGAATTCGAGGAAATGCTTGCCCTGGAAGCCGCCCCCCTCGCTGCTGCCATGATGGTACTGGAACAGGAAGCTCTCGAAGCCGTGCTGGGCGTTCCACCAGATCACCGGCGAGAAGGCCAGCAAAGCGGCCAGCCCGGCGCCCCACAGCTTGGGCGACAGCAGATCGCGCGGGCGGCGTAGCGCCACGAAGACGACCAGGGCGACCGGCAGTAGCACGCCGGTATATTTCGATCCCATGGCCAGGCCGATGCAGAGGCCCATGCCGATGAAATCCGCCCATTTGCCCGGGCCGGTCAAAGCAGGCACGGCGAAGCACAGCGCCGCCGTCCAGAACAGCGCCAGCGGATCGTCGGGCGTCGCCAGGCTGAAGCCCATCTGGAACGCCGGCAGCAGCAGGCACATCAGGAAATTCAACCAGCTCGCCTTGTCGCCGGCCAGCGCCTTGGTCAGCCGCGCCTGCAGGAAGATGGTGATCGCCATCGACATCGCCGCCGCCAGCCGCACGGCGGTCACCGTGTCGCCGCCGCCATATCGGGTGGTGGCGGCGATGAACAGGGCGATCATCGGCGGATGGTCGTGATAGCCGGCCTGCAGATGATGCGACCACACCCAGTAATAAGCTTCGTCCCCCGACAGCGGCAGGCCGCTGTTATAGAGGCATTGCAACAGGACGGTAACCACCAGCAGGGCGAACAGCCGGTTCAGTGTGGGCGGCGGCAGGCGCATAAAAACCAAGGTCCATAAAGGGGATAAGCGAGGCGCCATAATAAGGCGCTGCTCGCCCCTTGCAAGCACCCCGCCGCCCTCGTTATGGTGCCCGTCCTTTTCAGTCATCCCTTAACTTACCGAGGTTGCCTCCATGGATGGATCTCCCGCGCAAGAAACCGTAGGCGGCATCGCCGGCGAGGCGCTGCAGCAATATGTCGACCGCATCGAGCGGCTCGAGGAAGAGAAGAAGGCGCTCTCCGCCGACATCAAGCAGGTCTATGACGAAGCGAAGTCCACCGGCTTCGACGTCAAGATTCTCCGCAAGATCATCTCGCTGCGCAAAGTCGCCGAACATGACCGCAAGGAGCAGGAGGAAATCCTCGAGCTCTACAAGCGCGCTCTGGGTATGGAATAACACCCACCTCACCCCCCGCCCTCTCCCCGCTGAAGCGCGGAGAGGGCGCCAAATCTCCCTCGCCCCCGCGTCGGGGGAGAGGGGTGGGGTGAGGGGGTAGAAAGGTTCTTTGAATGAGTTATCTCGTTACCGGCGCAGCCGGCTTCATCGGTTTCCATACCTGCAAGCGGCTTCTGGCCCGTGGCGAGAGCGTCGTCGGCGTCGACATCGTCAACGACTATTACGACCCGACCCTGAAGGAAGCCCGCCTGGCCCAGCTCGAGGGCGAGGCCGGCTTCACCTTCCTGCGCGCCGATCTGGCCGAGCAGGCGACGGTGGATGCGCTGCTGTCCAAGCATAGCGACATCACCCACATCATCCATCTGGCCGCCCAGGCCGGCGTGCGCTATTCGCTGGTCAATCCGCGCGCCTATACCCGCTCGAACATCGACGGCACCCTGTCGATGCTGGAACTGGCGCGCCATCTGCCCAAATGCCAGCACCTGGCCTATGCCAGCTCGTCCTCGGTCTATGGCAGCAACAAGAAGCTGCCCTTCTCGGTCGAGGACCGGGTCGACAATCCCATCTCGCTCTATGCCGCGACCAAGAAGTCGTGCGAGCTGATGGCGCACACTTATTCGCATCTGTTCGGGGTTCCGACCACGGGCTTGCGCTTCTTCACGGTTTACGGCCCGTGGGGACGCCCCGACATGTCGGCCTTCCTGTTCGCCAAGGCGATCCTCGAGAGCAAGCCGATCCAGGTGTTCAACAATGGCGACATGCGCCGCGACTTCACCTATATCGACGACATCGTCGCCGGCGTGCTGGCGATCACCGACGGCCCGCCCTCCGGCACGCCGCCCTACCGCGTCCATAACATCGGCAATCATCGCTCCGAGCCGCTGATGCGCTTCATCGGCCTGATCGAGGAATCCTTAGGCATCAAGGCCGAGATCGAGTTCCAGCCGATGCAGCCGGGCGACGTCAAGGAAACCTACGCCGACATCACCCCGATCCAGGAAGAGTTCGGCTTCCAGCCCTCGACCACCATCGACCAGGGCATCCCGCGTTTCATCGAGTGGTACCGCTCGTACTACGGGAAGTAATTCAGTACTCTCCGGTTATGAGTCTGTGGCTAGTAACCGTTGTTCTCTGCGCCGCTTCCGCCGTTATCGCCGGAGTGCTGTCCCGCCGTCCCTTGCGGCGGGATCTGGCGCGTGCGGCCGATCTGACCGCCGCCGCCCAACGCCAACGCGACGAAGCGCTGGCGACCGCGCGGGAAGCCGCCGAGCGCGAATCGGGCCGCTTGGCCGCTCTTCTCAACGATCTGCACGAAGGCGTGCTGGTGTGCAATCAGGCGCACCAGATCGTTCTCTACAACCAGGCGGCCCTGAAGCTGCTGCGTGTCGGCGAGGAGATGGGGCTGGGCCGGCCTTTGTTCGCGGTGCTGGCGATGGAGCCCGTTCAGCATTGCCTCGACATGCTGAACCGCCGTTCGCCCGGCGACGCCGCCAATCTGCCGTTCCTGTCGCGCACCCATGACAGCCGCTCGCTGCTGCAAGGCCGGGTTTCCCTGGTGCGGTCGGGCTATGTGATCACCTTCGACGACGTCACCGCGCAACTCGGCGCGCTGGCCCGGCGCGACGCGCTGCTGCGCGAGGTGATCGAGCTTTTGCAAAGCGACCTGCCGAAGCGCGAGGAAGAGGCGCTGAAGCACGCGCAGCGGGGCTATCGGACCTTGCTGTCCGGCTGGTGGCCGATGTCCGACATTCATTCCGGCGCCCTATTCGACATGGTGGCGGCGCGGCTGGTGAAGTCGCCGGTGGCGGCGACGCTGGTCGGGCTGCCGGTCTGGCTGCATGGCGACGGCCATACGCTGGTTCTGGCGCTCGACGCCTTGCTGCGCGCTTTGTCGATCGGCACCGGGATCAAGGAGTTCGACCTCTCCGCCGAAGCCGAGGACGGGACAGTCTGGATCGTCGTCAGCTGGATCGGCCCGCCACCTGCCGAGCGGACATTGAGCGATTGGGGCACGGTGCCGGTCTCGCCGGCGCTGGGCGGGCTGACGGTGCGCGACGTGATGAACCATCACGCCACCCAGGACCCGATCGAGGAGGAGCGCGACGGCCGGCGCCGCCTCAAGCTGGCGCTGCGCCCGGCACGCAATCCGCCGGTACCCGGGCAATCGGCGGAAAGCGGGCCGGGGCGCCCGGAATTCTTCGATTTCAACCTGCTGGAGCAAAGCCAGGGCGGCAGGCTGGCCGATCTGCCGCTGCGCGATTTGACCTATGTGGTGTTCGACACCGAAACGACCGGGCTCAAACCCAGCGAGGGCGACCGCATCGTCTCGCTGGCCGGGGTCCGCATCGTGGGGCGGCGCATCCTGACCGGCGAGACCTTCAGCCGCTTGGTCAATCCCGGCCGCCCGATCCCGGAGGATTCGACGCGTTTCCATGGCCTGACCGACGATCAGATGGTGGGCAAGCCGCCGATCGAGGTGGTGCTGCCGCAGTTCAAATCCTTCGTCGCCGATTCCGTGCTGGTGGCGCACAACGCCGCCTTCGACCTCAAATTCCTGCGCATGTTCGAGACGCAGTCGGGGGTGCGGTTCGACAATCCGGTGCTCGACACCATGCTGTTGGCCACCTTCCTCGACGACCAGGCCGGCGGGCAATCCTTGGACGATCTCTGCCGCCGCTACGGCGTCGCCATTGCCGGCCGCCATACCGCGCTGGGCGATTCGCTGGCGACGGCGGCGCTGCTGCTGCATTTGATCGACGATCTGGAAAGCCGGGGAGTTCGGACCCTGGGCGAGGCGCTGAATCGCTCGAACATGGTTCTGCAACTGCATCATAGAGCGCAGGCGCTGTAGCACTAAACCGACATCACCGTGCTTTGCATCGCGCTCAGCAGCTTGATCCGCTGAAAGGCTCGCTTCACCCGGTTGCGCTGGGCGGTCGGCAAAGCGGCGGGGGCGATCTTGGTGCCGGGGATGTAGCCGGCTTTGATGTCGCTGAGTTGCTGGTCGAGGAGGGCGCCCAGGATCGTCTCGTGCGCCGCGAGCAGGCTGGCGAGGTCGTCGGGGTGCAGTTTTCCCATCTCGGCCAACCTGCGGAAGCGGTCTTGGGTCGAGACCGCCTCGATGCCGGCGCCGATGGCGCGCGCCCGCGCCGTCGAGACCAGGGGCAGCAGGCCGAACTTCTTGGCGTCCAACCGGCCCTGTTGCGTCGACAACCGGCCAAACCAGCCCAGGGGACTGCCGATGCGGGCGATGTTCTGTTCCATCAATTGCTGGAAGAACGCCGAATTGCCGGCCATCCGCAGCGTTTCCGTGCGCAGTTCGGTCGCCAGCGCCCTGTCGCCATGGATGAAGACCATGTCGAAGAAGATGTCGACCTTCAGCAAGGTTTCCATCTGCGGCTGGAACACCCAGGATTTGATCTCTTCGCGCCAGCTAGCCAGCGAGCGCCGCCAGAGCGGGTTGCGGACCATCACGTCGCCTTTGCAGAGATAGATCCCCGCCTCGTCGAGCAGGCTGTTGAGCCGGGCGCCGAATTCGGCGAACCAGGGATCGGCCGCCGCATCGCCGCGATGCACCAGGGCATTGTCCTGGTCGAAGGCCAGCAGGCTCTCGCCGCGCCCGGCCGAACCCAGCACCAGCAAAGCGTAAGGAGCGGGCGGCGGGCCCCAGCCGTCGGCGGCCAATTGTTCCTCGACCAGGCCGGCGCCGCGCCGGGTCATGTCGCGCACCACCCCCGAAATCACCCCGGCGATAGTGATGGCGGGAACCGCCTCCTGGCGCAATTCCGCGGCCAGGCCGGGCAAGGCCTGGCGCGAGCGGGCAAGATCCGCGGCGCTGCGGGCCTGCGCCACCTCGTCGCCGATCATCACCGCCTGGCGCGAGCGCATCTTCAACAGATGGCGCGGCGTGATCACGCCGATCGGCCGCCCCGCCGAATCGGTCACCGCCATGTGGCGGATGGCGAAACGCTCCATGCGGGCCAGCGCCATATAGAGGAAACAATCGCCTTCCAGGCTGTGCGCGGGCGCCGCCATGATCTCGGACAGGGGCAGCGACAAGGCGGCGGCGCCTTGCAGCGCGATGCGGGCCACCGCGTCGGTTTCGGTGACGATGCCGGCCAGAACGCCGTCGGGATGGAGCACCAGGACAGAGGAGGCGCCGGTCTCGGCCATGATGCCGCACGCCTTGGCCAAGTCGATGCCGGCATCGGCGGTGACGGGCGGCCGCGCCATCACGTCGGACAGGCGGTGACGGTAAGGATAGCTGTCCAGTTTTGCCGCAGGTGCGAGATCTGGGATCATACTCAGCTATACCTTGTGGGACGGGAAGACCCATGTTTTACTTTGAAATCGAGGATTGCCAAAGATTTTAGACGTTCAAAATCGGGTGAGGCGGGGGCGCCACTGGCAAATCAGGGGTGTCATAATAGTAAAATTCTGCCCGCCGGCCTTCAGGAGGAGGACTATTAATGACAACCAATCCGTCGGTTCAGAAAATCATGGACGACCCGAAATATCGGGAATTGGTGCGCAAGCGCTCGACTTTTGCGTGGTTCCTTACCGCGCTGATTCTCATCGTCTATTACGGCTTCATTTTCCTGATCGCCTATGATCCGAGCTATCTCGGCACGCCGCTCAGCGAAGGAAGCGTCACCACCATCGGCCTGCCGCTCGGCGTGGCCGTGATCGTCATCTCGATTGTGCTGACGGGCGTCTATGTGCGCCGCGCCAACGGGGAATTCGACGATCTGACCAAGCAATTGATCGACGGAGCCAAGTAACATGCGAACGCCCATCCTCACTCCAGCAGCGGCAGGCTTCGCCGCCGCCCTCATGCCGGGGTTGGCCTTCGCGGCCGACACGGTGGCGGCCACCGAGCAGCAGCCGACCAACTGGAACGCCATCGTGATGTTCCTGATCTTCGCGGCGCTGACCCTGTTCATCACCCGCTGGGCCGCCAAACACACTCGCACCGCGGCGGACTTCTACGCCGCCGGCGGCGGCATCACCGGCTGGCAGAACGGCCTCGCCATCGCCGGCGACTACATGTCGGCGGCCTCGTTCCTGGGCATTTCGGCCCTGGTCTATAACAGCGGCTTCGACGGGCTGATCTATTCGGTCGGCTTCCTGGTCGGCTGGCCGATGATCCTGTTCCTGCTGGCCGAACGCCTGCGCAATCTCGGCAAGTTCACCTTCGCCGACGTCGCCTCGTTCCGCCTCGGCCAGACCCCGATTCGCACCTTGTCGGCGGTTTCGTCGCTGATCGTCGTGGCGTTCTACCTGATCGCCCAGATGGTCGGCGCCGGCCAGCTGATCAAGCTGCTGTTCGGCCTGCCTTACGACTACGCCATCGTCGTGGTCGGCGCGCTGATGATCATCTACGTCACCTTCGGCGGCATGAAGGCCACCACCTGGGTGCAGATCATCAAGGCTTGCATGCTGCTGGCGGGCGCCAGCTTCATGGCGCTGATGGTGCTGGTGCAGTTCAACTTCTCGTTCGAGGAATTGTTCGCCAAGGCGGTCGAGATCCATCCCAAGCACCTCGCCGTGATGGCGCCGGGCGGGCTGGTCAAGGATCCGGTGGCGGCGATCAGCCTCGGCATCGCGCTGATGTTCGGCACGGCCGGCCTGCCGCACATCCTGATGCGCTTCTTCACCGTTCCGGATGCGAAGCAGGCCCGCAAGTCGGTGCTCTATGCCACCTCGCTGATCGGCTATTTCTACATCCTCACCTTCATCATCGGCTTTGGCGCGATGGTGCTGGTGCGATCCAATCCGGCCTATTTCGTCGGCGGCGACACCACCAAGGGGCTGATCGGCGGCAGCAACATGCCGGCGCTCTATCTCGCCGAAGCGGTGGGCGGCTCGTTCTTCCTGGGCTTCATCGCGGCGGTCGCGTTCGCCACCATCCTGGCGGTGGTGTCGGGCCTGACCCTGGCGGGCGCCTCGTCGATCTCGCACGATCTCTACGCCAACGTCTTCGCCCGCGGCAGGACGGACGAGAAGCACGAAGTGCGCGTCTCGAAGATGGCCACCGTGGCTCTCGGCGTCGTCGCCGTGATCCTCGGCGTCGGGTTCGAGAAGCAGAACGTCGCCTATATGGTGGGCTTGGCCTTCTCGGTGGCGGCCAGCACCAATTTCCCGGTGCTGATCCTGTCGCTGTTCTGGAAGGGCCTGACCACCCGCGGCGCCGTGGTGGGCGGCATTCTGGGGCTGGTCTCGGCGGTGTCGCTGATCGTCCTCGGGCCGGTGGTGTGGAAGGCCGTGCTGGGCAATCCGGCGCCGATCTTCCCCTACGAATATCCGGCGCTGTTCTCGATGCCGCTGGCGTTCGTGGGCTGCTGGCTGTTCTCGATCCTGGACAACAGCGCCCAGGCCAAGGCCGAACGCGACGCCTTTGAAGCCCAGCTGGTCCGCTCCGAGACCGGCCTGGGCGCCGAGGGTGCCGTCAGTCACTGATGTCGATAAATTCGGTTGAAGCTAACGCCGGGGGGGAACCTCCGGCGTTTTTTTATGACGTTGCGGATCGAGACGCGGCGGAGGGTTCCGGCGCAACGGGTCATTTCGACCTGAAGGTTCAGGGATTGCCGCCGACCCACTTTTTGGCCGTATCGCACACGGTCATGGGAAGCGCCACAAGCTCCTTTACGAGGCTGGCCTTGGAGTTTTGCGGATCGAGATCGTAAATGAGGATCGGGTCGTTATAAGCGCCCCCGCCGTGCTCGGTTGCCACGATCCATCTGGCCCCTTGCTCCCACACGAAGATGACACGGCGGCTGCTTCGGGATGGTTCATCTGCGACATGGGCGTCGGTCGAATAGAATTGCTCCCCTGGTCGAGCAAACGTTCCATAACCGTCATTGAGCGCCTTCAAGAGAACCGCCGGAATTTGATCCGGGAATGAGCGGGTTTGGACGCCGCTTGGTTGGGTGCACACCGGAATGTCGTCTGCCCAAGCGAGACTGGCGCCAATCATTATCAAACCTGTCAACGCGATATGATTAAGCGATTTCCGCATGTGCCCCACCCTATTTTACCTCCCTCAATAGATCGGGATGGCGATCAAGCAACTTGAACAATTTAACCAAGGCCAGGGGCGGCTTGGTTTTACCATTCTCGTACCTGGAAAAGGCATTGACGCCGCCACCGAAAATTTCGGCAGCTTCCCGTTGGTCGAGGTCGAGCTTCTTGCGTACTTTCGCGATATATTCAGGATCGACAAAGGCGGCATTTACCTGGCGCTGAAACTGGCCGATCAATTCGCTGTAGCGGTCGCCATGCTCGCGGTTCAGGACAACTTCGCCGCAGGCCGGGCAGAAGTCACCCGTCACAGTCGGAATGACGGTGGAGTCGCCCTTATATGTGTAAGGGAGGTCGCGCGTATCGTGGATCAATTCGGCCGCGCCGCAGCATGGACATCTGTTCGCTATCGCGCTCATCTTCGATTCCATGGTCATAGCTCCTTAAAGGAAACGATCAGCACGTCATCAATGACGGTCAGTTTCAGGTACACCTCATGCCCGCTTGATGTCTCCGCATGGTACACGTCCTGCCAGATGCGATGATCCGCGTGGGTCGTCATGCTCTTATAGAAGTCGGCCGGCGTGAGCGACAAAATCACGGCGCACATTCCGGCCAAGTCATTAATGCCAAGCTCACGCGCCCCATTATAGGCGCTGGCCGTGGCCCTGACCTTTTCGGCTTCTATCAAGGCTCTTACCTTGGACAGCGTGCAGTGAGGGGTGCCTTTTTCCATGGGCAAGTATAACCTATTTGGTTAATTTGGCAAATAGGTTAAATCTGGGGGCGCTTGGATTGCCCATCAAGCTCAGTCACTAAGACGTTTGCGTCCATTAGGGGCCGCCGAGGATTCCTCGGCGGTCTTTTTTTCGTCGGGATTGCTGAGGCCGTATTTGGCGAAGATCCGGTCATAGCTGCCGTTCGCCCGGATTTTTTTCAGCCCCGTGTTGAACGCATCGCGCTCATGGGCATCGTGGAAGGCGGCGCGCACCCGCACCGGCGGCAGGATATAGTGGAAATCCAGCTCGGCGCTGGTATCCATTTCTTCGGCGATCTGGCGGTTGTACCAGGTGAAGATGTTGCGATCGATCACGTTGACGTCGCAGCGCCCCGCCCAGAAGAACTTGATCTGGCGGTATTGCGACGTGAATTCGGTGTAGTCGAGACCGTTGGGGCCGCCCGGGCGCAGCTTGCCGAGGCTGAGATCCTCCCAGGCGTTCTGCCAGATGGCGGTGTTGTGCTCCAGCAGATCGGCCAGGCCGGCCAGCTTGATGTGCTTGGCCTTGCGGGTGATGGCGACATTGGCGTAGGTCAGATATTCCTCGGAATAGAACGCTGCTTCGCCGGCCTGGTGCATCTGCATGCCGGTGACTACGTCGTAGTCGTCGCCCGACAAGGCGAGCGACACGCGCCGATTGGGCAGCGTGGACGGCACCAATCCTTCGCCGGATTGGGCCAGGATGGCGCGCACGATGTCATATTCGAGGCCCTTTACCTGATCCCCCTCGACCCAGATATAGGGCGCCTTCTCCTGCCCGAAGGCGACGCGCAGATCACGGGCGACACCGGCCGTCGCCGACAGCCAGACCGAAGCGGACAAGGCAAGCAGATGAGCCAACCGCAACGCTGAATTTCCCTCCGATTCCCCCTCTCAATATTGAGGTGGGGGGCGGCCGTCAGGAAGTAAAAGTTTTAAGACGGTGTTTACGATTGTCGCTGACGCCTGGCGATCACCAGGGCGATGCCGCCCAGCACCGCCGCCGAGGCGACGCCGAGGCGCAGGGTCAACGCCTCGCCCATCACCGCCGAACCGGCCAAGGCGGCGATTGCCGGCACGCTGAGCTGCACCGAGGCGCCCTGCGCGGCGCCCAGCCTGGGCAGCACGTGATACCACAGGATATAGCCGCATCCCGACGCCAAGGTGCCCGACAGCACCGCATAAAGGATGCCTTGCGGATCGGGGTTGAGGTGCCCCGCCAGGATCGCGGCGGGCACCAGCGCCATCGGCACGGCGCGCAGGAAATTGCCGGCGGTGGCGGCGACCGGGTCCTTGGTGCCGCGGCCCAGCAGCGAATAGACGCCCCAGAACACGCCCGACAGCGCCATCAGCGCCGCGCCGAGCGGCGGCGGCGCGGAGACCCCCGGCGCCACCAGCGTAACCAGCCCGGCCAGGGCGATCGCGAGGCCCGCCCATTGGGCCGGGGCCAGCCGCTCGCCCTGCTTCAGCCCCGTGGCGATCATCGTCACCTGCACCGCGCCGAACAGCAGCAGCGCGCCGGTGCCGGCCGGCAAGGTGACATAGGCCAGCGAGAAGGCTACGGCATAGATCGTCAGCGCCGCCGCACCCCGCCAGGAGCCGCCGATACCTTTGCGCCTGCCGGCCAGATTGGCCAGCACCCACAGCATCGCGGCGCCGGAGGCGATCCGGACCAGCGTGAAGCCGGCCGGATCGATGGCGGTATGGGTGAGGGCGAGGCGGCACAGCACCGAATTGCCGGCGAAGGCCAGCATGGTCAAGGCGGTCAGCGCCAAGGTGGACGGCATTACGGCAGGGCGGCGTATTTGCCGTCCTTCCAGCTATACATGACATAGCCAGGCGCGGTGCTGTCGCCCTTGGCGTCGAAGCCGATCTTGCCCAGCACCGTGTCGTGCGGCGTCGCGCGGAGCGCGGCGGCGACCTTGACGGCGTCGGTGGTGCCGGCGGTCTTCACCGCGTCGGCCCAGGCCTGGACGGCGCCATAGGTGTAGAGCGTATAGGCCTCGGGCTCGTATTTCTCGGCGCGGAACTGCGCGACCAGCGCGTCATTAGCGTGGTCGAGGCGCGGATCGGGGCCGAAGGTCATCAGCGTGCCTTCGCCGGCGGCGCCGGTGATCGCCCAATATTCCGACGCCACCAGCGCGTCGCCGCCGACCAGAACGGTCTTCACGCCCTGTCCGCGCATCTGGCGCACGATCAGGCCGGCTTCGTTGTAATAGCCGCCGTAATAGAGGAAATCGACCTTGGCTTCCTTCAGCTTCGAGACCAGGGCGCTGTAATCCTTCTCGCCGGCGGTGATGGCCTCGTTCATCACTTCCTTGATGCCCTTGGCGTTCAGCGTCTTGGCGAATTCGTCGGTGACGCCTTTGCCGAACGAGGACTTGTCGTTAACGATGGCGATGCGAGCCTTGGGGAAGTTCTTGACCAGATAAGCGGCGGCGGTCGGACCCTGCATGTCGTCGCGGCCGCAGATGCGGAAGACGTTGGCCAAGCCCCGCTCGGTGAATTTCGGATTTGTCGAGCCGGGGCTGATTTCGACGATGTTGTTCTCGGCATAGACGTCCGAGGCCGGGATCGACGAGCCGGAACAATAATGCCCCGCCACCATCACCGCGCCCTGCGACGCCGCGTCATTGGCGACGTTGACCGCCTGCTTGGGGTCGCAGGCATCGTCCTCGACGATCAGTTTCAGCTTCTTGCCGAGCACGCCGCCCTGGTCGTTGATGTTTTTGACGGCTTTTTCCGCCCCATGCCGGAACTGCTCGCCGAACGCGGCGTCCGAGCCGGTCATCGGGCCGGTAACGCTGATCACGATGTCGGCGGCAGTGGCGTCGAGAGCGAAGGCGCTGGTCGCGAGCGCGGCGAACAGGGCGTAACGAACCGTCTTCATTGGGAAAATCTCCATGAGGGTCTGTGGGTTAGGATAGCAATGCAGGGCTGACCGGCATAGAGTGAAACCCTGAAATTCTTCCAAGTTGAGGGCGGTTGGGTTTATAAGACGCCTCTTACTGAGGACAGGCCGCCGTGCAGACCGCCAAGAACATCTTTTCCTATCGCAAATATTGGGCGTCCCGCTTCGGGACCGCGCCCTTCCTGCCCATGTCGCGCGCCGAGATGGATCAGCTAGGATGGGACAGCTGCGATATCATTCTGGTCACCGGCGACGCCTATGTCGATCATCCCAGCTTCGGCATGGCCATCATCGGCCGCCTGTGGGAAGCGCAGGGTTTCCGTGTCGGCATCATCGCCCAGCCCGACTGGAAGGATGCGGAAAGCTTCAAGGTTCTCGGCAAGCCCAATTTGTTCTTCGGCGTCACCGCCGGGAACATGGACAGCATGGTCAACCACTACACCGCCGACCGCCGCCTGCGCCACAATGACAGCTATACGCCGAACGACGAGGGCGGCAAGCGGCCCGACCGCGCGGTGATCGTCTATTCGCAGCGCTGCCGTGAAGCCTATGGCGACGTCGAGATCATGATCGGCGGCATCGAGGCGTCCCTGCGCCGCATCGCCCATTATGATGCCTGGTCGGAGAAGGTGCGCCGCTCGATCATTCTCGATTCCAAGGCCGATATTCTCGTTTACGGCAATGCCGAGCGCGCCATCGTCGAGATCGCTCATCGCGCCTCCAAGGGCGAGAAACTGTCGGAAATGCGCGACGTGCGCGGCACCGCCTATGTGCTGAACGAACTGCCGGACGGTTTCCGCGAAGTCGCGATGGACAGCATCGAGGACGACGCCGAATTCACCCGCGTGAGCCGCGCCGAGCGCGACAGCACCGTTCTGCGCATGCCCTCCTTCGAGACGGTGCGCGATGACGCGCCGGTCTATGCCCAGGCTTCCCGCGTGCTGCACCAGGAGAGCAATCCCGGCAATGCCCGCGCGCTGATCCAGCGCCATGGCGACAGGGAAGTGTGGCTGAACCAGCCGCCGATCCCGCTGACCACCGAGGAAATGGACGGGGTCTACGACCTGCCCTATGCCCGCGCGCCGCATCCTGTCTATGGCGACGCCAAGATCCCGGCGTGGGAGATGATCCGCTTCTCGGTCAACATCATGCGCGGCTGCTTCGGCGGCTGTTCCTTCTGCTCGATCACCGAGCATGAAGGCCGCATCATTCAAAGCCGTTCGGAAGCTTCGATCCTGAAAGAGGTCGAGGCGATGAAGAAGGTCAAGGGATTCACCGGGGTGGTGTCGGACATGGGCGGCCCGACCGCCAACATGTACCGCATGGCCTGCAAGGACAAATCGATCGAAGAGGTCTGCCGCCGTCCGTCCTGCGTCTATCCCGACATCTGCAAGAACCTCAACACCGACCATCAGCCGCTGATCGAGCTGTACCGCAAGACCCGCGCCATTCCCGGCATCAAGAAGACGCTGATCGCCTCGGGCCTGCGCTACGACCTGGCGGTGAAAAGCCCCGCCTACATCAAGGAACTGGCGACGCACCATGTCGGCGGCTACCTCAAGATCGCCCCGGAGCATACCGAGGAAGGCCCGTTGTCGAAGATGATGAAGCCGGGCATCGGCTCCTTCGACCGCTTCAAGCAGATGTTCGACCAGGCCAGCAAGCAGGCCGGCAAGGAACAATATTTGATCCCGTACTTCATCGCGGCGCATCCGGGCACCACCGACGAAGACATGATGAACCTGGCGCTCTGGCTGAAGAAGCACGGCTATCGCGCCGATCAGGTGCAGACCTATTTGCCGTCGCCGATGTCCTTGGCCACCGCGATGTATTATTCCGGCCGCAACCCGCTGGCGCCGGTGCGGCGCAATGGCGGCGAGCAGGTCTTCTCGGCCAAAGGCCTAAAGCAGCGCCGCCTTCATAAGGCTTTTTTGCGCTATCACGACGCCGAGAACTGGCCGCTGCTGCGCGAAGCCCTCAAGAAGATGGGCCGCGCCGATCTGATCGGGCCGGGCAAGCATCATCTGATTCCCAATTGGCAGCCCGCCGGCACCGGCAACAAGGGCGGCGAGGGGGCTCGCATGGGCCGCAAGAAGGGCACGCAGAAGTTCCTCACCCAACAAGCCGGCGCGGGCCGGCGCAGCTACGGGGCGAAATAAAGCATGCAGGGCACCGTCGAAACGTTCCGTCCGGAAGGCTTTCTCGCCATCCGGGCCCGGGCCATGCCGGCCGACACCAATCCGGCCGGCCATATTTTCGGTGGCTGGCTGATGAGCCAGATGGATCTGGCCGGCGCCATTCACGCCGGCATCCGTGCCAAGGGTACTGTCGCCACCGTCGCGGTGGACGGCTTCAAGTTTCACGCGCCGGTTCACGTCGGCGACGAGGTCAGTTGCTATACAAAAATAATCCGCACTGGCCGCACCTCGATGTCGATCAACATCGAGGCCTGGGTGCGCCGTTCGACGGTTCGCACCCACGTAAAGGTAACGTCCGCTGTCTATCACTTCGTGGCGCTGGATTCAGAGATGAAGCCGCGCCCGTTGCCCGAAGAGGACGAAACCACAAATGCCGACGTCGACTGACGCCGAAATCATCCCGCTGAAGCCCGAAGGTTTCCTCGCGTCCCGCACCACCGCCATGCCGGCCGACACCAACCCGGCCGGCCATATTTTCGGCGGCTGGCTGATGAGCCAGATGGATCTGGCCGGCGCCATCCACGCCGCCATCCGCGCCGAAGGCACGGTCGCCACCGTCGCGGTGGACGGCTTCAAGTTCCACGCCCCCGTCCATGTCGGCGACGAGGTGAGCTGCTATACCCAGCTGATCCGCACCGGCACCACCTCGGTCTCGGTCCAAGTCGAAGCCTGGCGCCGCCGCCCCGGCGGCTCCATCCCGACCCGCGTCACCTCGGCGATCTATCACTTCGTCGCCGTGGGCAAGGACTATCGCCCGCGTCCGCTTCCGCAGGAGAGCGAGGCGATGCAGCAGGCGATGCGGGCCTGAAGCTTCAGATCATCGGCTTGATCTTGGCCTGATAGTTCCGGGAGAACTCCCCCGTCACGATCGGGCTGGTGTCCAGCCCGAAGCGGGCGGCCTTGGCGGCGTTGAGGAAGCGGATCGCTTCATCCGACGCCGGCAGGCTGGCGCCGAAACGCTGGAAGTCGGAGGGCGGCAGGCATTCATAGGCGCGGATCAGCATCAGCGCCAATTGCCGGGGGTTGAGCTGGGTTTCGCGAGCCAGCCAGCGCGCCAGCGGCGGGTTCACCTTGCTCAGCACGGCGCCGACGAAGCGCTCCGCCGAGACGCCCTTGGGCAGGTTCAGGGGCGCTACTTCTACCAGCTCCGGCACGATCTGGCGGGCTTCTGCTTCGAGGGCGGCGTCGGACACTTGCGCAGGCATGGCGGGCTCCGGCTGGCGGTTGGTGGGTTCCAGCAAAGGTTCGCCGTGGCGCACCATCCACTGGATGTCCTCGATCTCGCGGAATTCCAGCAGGCGGGCGCCCAGCGCCTGCACCAGCGCGACCGGCAGCCCGACATAATGCGGGATCAGCCGCAATTGCCACTCGAACAGCAGATAATCGCGCATCGCCAGGAACAGCCGATCGGCCTGGCTGGTGGTCGGGCGCGGCGCCGGCTCGGGTTGTTTGGCGCCGGTGAACAGGCGGGTCACCTTTTCCGTCAGGGTCGCTTCTGCCGTGGTTGCCGTGTTGCGCCGGGCCAGCTTGGTGCGGAAATGGCGCTTGGCGACCGCCTGCACCACCAGGGCGACCACTTGCGCCAAAGTGCGCCCGCAGGACAGCGGCTCGTCATCGGCGGCGACCAGCTGGTTCTCGGGGCCGCGCAGCACGTCGGCGAAAGCGTCGGGATGCTCGCGGAACGCGCCGAAGCTGCGCTGCGCCATCTCGGGGCTGTTCAGGATGACGTTGAAGGCGTCTTCGTTGCTGTAGGGAGCAAGGTCGGGGAGGAAGAGCCGTAAAATGTCGATCACCGACCCCTTCAGGGTCGTATTGATCAATTCCACCGGACTTGTCTGCTGTGCCAAGTAGGACATCACGCGTCTCCCGAAGGGACGATGACCTTACTATGACAAAGCTATGACTGCAACGCATGTGACGCTTGTCACATACCTTGGCGAATCGACTCAAAAAAAGCGGCGAACAAGGCGGCCGAAAACGGATCTTCGGCGAAACGCCACTCCGGATGCCATTGCACGCCGATCGCGAAGGATTTGGCCGCTTTGACACGCACCGCCTCGATGGTGCCGTCCGGCGCCGCTGCCTCGACGACCAGCCCGTCCGCCAGCCGATCGATGGCCTGGCCGTGCAGGGAGTTCACATCGATCACAGTTTTGTCGCCGGCAAGGCCGGCCAGGAAGCCGCCTTCGGTCAGGGTAACGGGATGGCGCGGCGCATATTGCACCTCATGCGGTTCATCCTTCGGCGCGCGGTGGTCGAAGCGGCCGGCGACTTCGTGCACGCGGGGGAATAGGCTGCCGCTGAGTGCCACGTTCAGTTCCTGATGGCCGCGGCAGATCGCCAGCAGCGGCAGGCCGCGCTGCAAGGTGGCCTGGATCAGGGGCAGGGTGGTCGCGTCCCGCGCGGTGTCATAGGGCGGACAGTCGTCGGCCGGCCCGCCACCATAATGGCGCGGCTCGACATTCGACACGGCGCCGGTCAGCAGCAGCCCGTCGAGGCCTTGCAGCAGGTCGGCGGCGTCGGTTCCCGGCCCGAAGGAGGGGATGACCCGCGGGATGCCGCCCAGCGCCACCAGCGGCATCAGATATTTCTGCCCGGCGCCGTGGAACTGGTGGCCGTCGATGACGAAGGTGTCGGCCGAGACGCCGATGACCGGTTTCCTGCTCATAAACGATCCTTCAACCCGTACCACATCATGCCCAGCACATGCAGCGGCGTGCGCAGCGCCATGCCGCCGGGAAAGGCCGCAGGCCGGATGCGGCTCATCACGTCGAAATCGCCCGCGGTGCCGGCGGCGGCCTCGGCCATCAGCTTGCCCGCCAGGGTCGACAGGATGGCGCCCTGGCCGGAATAGCCCTGGGCGTAGAGCAGCGCGCCCTTGCGCCCGATGTCGGGCAGGCGCGAGGTGGTGATCGACACCAGCCCGCCCCAGGCCCGCTCGATGGCGACGCCGGTCAATTGGGGGAATATCTTCTCCAGCGGTTTGCGGACGACTGACGCTATGTCGTTTGTTTTTCTGGGGAAGTAACGCTCGCCGCCGCCGAACAGCAGGCGATTGTCGGCGGTCATGCGGTAATAGTTTACCGAGAAATAACTGTCCGAGATGGCCCGGTTTTTCAGGATCGGCACCTGCTCGGGCCGCAGCGGGGCGGTCGCCACCACATGGCTGGTGATCGGCATGATGCGGCCGGCGAGTCCGCGCTCGAGGCGGCCCAACAGCGCGTCGCAGGCCAGCACGCCGAGCGGCGCCGTGACCGTGCCGGATGTCGTCTTTGCTTCGATAATTTTGTTGTTTTTCAATGTGATGACGGGTGAATTCTCATAAATTGAAACACCCGCTTCAGCCGCCGCTTTAGCCAGTCCGAGCGTATAGTTCAGCGGATGGAAATGCCCGCCCTCGCGGTCCAGCAATCCGCAATCGTAGTGATCGGTGGCCAGTTCCTCGGCCAGGTCGCAGCGGTCGAGCGCGGCGAGGTGGGGATAGTTCATCACCTCCGCCGCGAAATCCGCCTCGCGCCGCAGATCGTCGAGGTCGCCGTCGCGGACGGCATGGATGTGGCCGGTCAGGACGAGATCGCTCTCGATCCGCTTCTGCAGGATCAAATCGACCACCAGATCGCGGGCCGAGACGGCGAGGGTGAACAGACGCTTGGCCTCGTCCAGCCCATAGCGCTTGACCAGCTCGCGCGGTCCCTGGCGCAGGCCGGGGATGATCTGGCCGCCATTGCGCCCCGAGGCGCCCCAGCCGATCCGCCCGCCCTCGAGCAGAACGACCCGCAAACCGCGCTGTGCAGCAAACAAAGCGGTTGATAAACCGGTGCAGCCTCCGCCAATAACGACCAGATCCGCCTGGATATTTCCTTGCAGGTTCGGATGATTGGGAGAGGGGGCGGCGGTGGCGGCGTAATAGGAGTCCGCCATCGCCAGAGACTCGTTGAAGGACATCACACCTTTAGGAGCAAATGGTCGCGTTCCCACGAGCTGATCACGGCGCGATAGGCCTCCAGCTCGGCGGTCTTGATGACGGCGAAGGTGTCGAAGAAAGCGCCACCCAGCAGGTTGCGCACCGGAGCGCAATTGGTGAAGCGGTCGAGAGATTCCTCCAGCGTGCGCGGAATGGTGCGCGCCCATTTATAGGCGTTGCCCACGACCGCGTCGGTCGGCTCGATCTTCTCCATCATGCCGATATAGCCGCACACCAGCGAGGCGGCGATGGCGAGATAGGGGTTGGCGTCCGCACCCGGCAGGCGGTTCTCGACGCGGCGGTTCTGCCCGTCCGAGATCGGCACGCGCAGACCGCAGGTACGATTGTCGATGCCCCATTGCAGGTTGATGGGGGCGGCGAAGGAGGGATGCATGCGCCGGTAGGAATTGACGTTCGGCGCGAACATCGGCACCACCTGCGGCAGGTACTTCTGCAGGCCGCCGATGAAGTGGCGGAAGGCCTGGCTGCTGTGCCCGTCCTGCAGGCTGAAGATGTTGCGCCCCGTCTTGGTGTCGACCACCGATTGGTGGATATGCATGGCGCTGCCGGGCTGTTCGGACATCGGCTTGGCCATGAAGGTGGCATAGACCTTGTGCGACAGCGCGACCTGGCGCACCAGACGCTTGAACAGCACCACCTGGTCGGCCAGCGAGACCGGTTCGCCATGGTTGAAATTGATCTCGAGCTGGGCCGTGCCCGATTCATGGATCAGCGTATCGATCTGCAATTCGGCCTGTTCGGCGTCCTCGTAGATGTTCTCGATCAGATCCTCATATTCGGTGATGGCCTCCAGGCCGTAAGGCTGCGGCGCCGTTTCCGGGCGGCCCGAGCGCCCGGCGGGAGGCATCAGCGGCAGATCCGGGTCGGGGTTGATCTGGGTCAGGTAGAATTCCAGCTCGGGCGCGATCACCGGGCTCCAGCCCTGTTCCTCATAAAGCTGCACCACCGTCTTCAGCACATGGCGCGGGGCGATCTCATAGGGCGAATCGTCGCCGCGATAGCCGTCGGCGATGACGAAGGCGGTCGGAGTGCGATAGCCCGGCGCCACGCGGATGGTGTTGAGGTCGGGGCGCAGGATGACGTCGGGGTCGAGCACCGACAGCTCGTCCTTTTCTTCCTCGGCATATTCGCCGGTCACGGTCAAAGCGTAGATCGAGCTGGGGATGCGCAGCGTGCCGTCGCGTTCGCTTTTCAGGAACTTCTGCGCCGGGAACACCTTGCCGCGCACGATGCCGTTCATGTCGGGCACCAGGCATTCGACCTCGCCGATGCCGTGCTCGCGGATCCAGCTTTCAAAGCTGAGCGTCTTGGTTTCAGAGGAGTCCGGCATGTTGCACCTCGGCATAGGTCAGATCGATGGCGTGCGCCGCGCGCGCCACGAATTCCTCGACCTGTTCATCATCGATAATAAAGGGCGGAGCGAACACCATGGTATCGCGGACTGCGCGCATGATGAAGTCGTTCCGGAAACAATGGTTGCGGCAGCGCAATCCGACATGGGCGTCTTCCGGGAAGAAGGCGCGAGTTTTCTTGTCGGCGGTCAGTTCGATGGCGCCCACCAATCCTACTCCGCGGATCTCGCCGACCAGCGGATGATCGGCCAGGCGCGCCCGCAGCGCCGCCCGCAGCTTTTCGCCCTGGGTCGCGGCGCGGTCCACCAGCCCGTCGCGCTCGATCACATCGAGATTGGCCAGGGCGACGGCGCAGGCGACCGGATGGCCGGAATAGGTGAAGCCGTGATTATAGTCGCCGCCTTCCTCGATCAGCGTATTGGCGACGCGGTCTCCGACCAGCATGGCCGAGAGCGGGATGTAGCCCGAGGTCAACCCCTTGGCGACGCTCATCAGATCGGCTTCGATGTGGAAAGTGTCCGAGCCGAACCAGCGCCCGGTGCGTCCGAAGCCGCAGATCACCTCGTCGGCGGCCAGCAGGATGTCGTATTTCCGGCAAATGCGCTGGATTTCCGGCCAATAGGTGGCGGGCGGAATGATCACGCCGCCGGCACCCTGCAGCGGCTCGGCCAGGAAGCCGGCGACGGTCTCCGGTCCCAGTTCCAGGATGCGCTCCTCCAGGGCCTTGGCCGCGCGCAGGCCGAACTCCTCGGGCGTCTCGCTGCCGCCCAGGCCGTACCAATAGGGCGCCATGATGTGGCTGAAGCCGGGCGCCTGGCCGGCCTGCTTGTGCATGTCGCTCATGCCCCCGGCGGCGGAGCCGGCGATGGTCGAGCCGTGATAGCCATATTGGCGGCCGATGATCACCTGGCGCGACGGTTCGCCCTTGAGGCTCCAGTAATGGCGCATGGTGCGGATGATGCTGTCCACCGCCTCGGAGCCGGAACAGGCGAAGAAGGCGTGCTTGAACCGTCCGCCGGTCAGGTCGGCCAGACGATGGGCCAAAGCGATGGCGGGCGGCGTCGCCGTCTTGAAGAAGGCGTTGTAGAAGGAAAGCTCGCTCATCTGGCGGGCGGCGGCGTCGACCAACTCCTGGCGGCCATGTCCGACCGAGGCGCACCACAGGCCGGCCATGCCGTCGAGGATCTTGCGGTCCTCGGAATCCCAAAGGTAGACGCCCTTGGCCCGGGTGATGATGCGCGCGCCTTCGGCGTGCAGCGATTTATGATCGGTGAAGGGGTGCAGGAAATGGGCCGCGTCCAGCTCCTGCCATTGTTTGGTGGTGAAGGTCACAGCCGTATCCATATCGTCTTCGTCTCCGAATATTTATCCAGCGCGTGCAAGGACTTGTCGCGTCCGATGCCCGACTGGCGATAACCGCCGAAAGGGACGGTGATGTCGTCGGCGTCGAAACAATTCACATAGACGAGGCCGGCGCGGATCTTGCGGGCCAGGCGGTGCGCCATGCTGACGTCGCGGGTCCACACCGCCGAGGCGAGGCCATAGAAGCTGTCATTGGCGATCTTCACCGCCTCGTCGAGCCCGTCATAGGCGATGACCGACAAGACCGGGCCGAAGATCTCTTCTTTCGCCACCGTCATCACCGGCTTGACCTGATGCAGGATGGTCGGCTCGACGAAATAGCCGCCGGTGTCGCGCATCATCCGCTGGCCGCCGAGGATTTGCGCGCCCTGGCTCTTGGCGCTGCCGATATAGCCCAGCACCCGGCCCATATGCTCGTCGCTGACCAGCGCGCCATTGCGCGAGGCGGGGTCGAGCGGGTCGCCCGGCTGCCAATGCTTGCGCAAGGCAGACAGGCGCTCGACCACTTCGCCGGCCAGGCTCTTGTCGACCAGCAGGCGGGAGGCGGAGGTGCACATTTCGCCCTGGTTGAAGAACACGCCGGCGGCGGTGGCTTCCAGCGCCGCGCCGAGGTCGGGGCAATCGGCGGTGATGATGTTGGGGGTCTTGCCGCCGCATTCGAGCCAGACCCGCTTCATGTTCGACTGGGCCGAATAGGACAGGAACAGCTTGCCCACCTCGGTCGATCCCGTGAAGCCGATGGTGTCGACGTCCTGATGCAGCCCCAGCGCCTTGCCGGCCACTTCGCCGCGGCCCGGCACGACGTTGAACACGCCTTCGGGCAGGCCGGCCTCGAGGGCCAGCTCCGCCAGGCGGAGCGCGGTCAGCGGCGATTGCTCGGCCGGTTTCAGCACCACCGAATTGCCCATCGCCAAAGCCGGTCCCAGCTTCCAGCAGGCCATCAGCAGCGGGAAGTTCCACGGCACCACCAGCCCGACCACGCCGACCGGTTCTTTCACGATCAGCGACAGATCGTCGGGGCCGGTGGGGCCGACCTCGCCATACACCTTGTCGCAGGCCTCGCCGTAATACTGGATGCAGTCGGCGGCGGCGCGTACGTCGATCGACAGCGAATCCGAGATCGGCTTGCCCATCGACAGGGTTTCCAGCAGCGCCAGCTCTTCCTTGTGGGCTCGCATCAGCTCAGCCAGCTTCAAGAGGACGCGCTTGCGATAGGACGGCTTGAGGTCGGACCAGCGGCCATCCTCGAAGGCGGCGCGGGCGGAGCGCACCGCCTGGTCGATGACCCGGCCGTCGCCCTCGGCGATCTCGGCGGAGGGCTTGCCGGTGGCCGGATTGATCAGCGGCGTCCTGGTCAGGCCGGCGCCGTCATAGGCGCGGCCGCCGATGAACGGAACCCACTGGGCGCGCACGCTGCCGGCGCGTTGATGCCACTCGGCGGCAGAAATCATAGCTGCATCCTTATTGTGATCACAGAAAGCCTCGCCAATGCGTCGTCCGCTGTCAAGCGTCCGCTCGATTGTTGATCACAGAGATGTCTTGTGAAACATTTATGTCGGTTATCACAGGGGGAACATCCATGCCGTCTCGTTCGCACGTGGCTCGGCGGGCCATGCTGGGGCTGACCGTTGCCCTGGCGCCGCTGTCCGCCGCTTTGTCCGCCGATCCTTCCCAGACTTTGGAAAATATCGTGGTCACGGCGCAGAAGCGCACCGAGGACATCAGGGACGTTCCCCTGTCGGTCAGCGTGCTGTCGGGCTCGGAACTGACCGAGGCGCATACCGCCGATTACGAGGATCTGGCCCGCTCGGTGCCGGGCATTTCTTTTTCCAACCAGGGCGGCGCCGGCCTCGACCGCATCGAGATGCGCGGTATTTCCAGCTCGGCGGGGTCTCCCACCGTGTCGATGTATATGAACGATGTGCCGATCACCATGCCCAACCTGGTGAATACCGGCGCCAGCCAGCCGCGCTTTTTCGATCTCGACCATATCGAAGTGCTGCGCGGGCCGCAGGGCACTCTGTATGGCTCTTCCTCGATGGGCGGCTCGATCAAGTTCGTCACCCACGAGCCGGAATTCGACAAATATTCCGGCAGCGCCTATGGCGATCTGTCCGGCACCCGGCATGGCGGCACCAATTACGAAGGCAATGCCGTGGTCAACATTCCCCTGGTGGATGGCAAGCTGGCCTTGCGCGCCGGGTTCGACGACAACCACGAGAGCGGCTATATCGATCATCTGGGCGCCAACAACATGGTCGACCGCAAGGGCGCCAATGCCCAGGATTCGCAGACCGGACGCCTGGTGCTGAAATATCAGGCGACCGACGATCTGGTGATCCTGCCCGAGCTGAATTTCCAGCGCACCACCATTGGGGACACCGCGGTCTTCTATCTGGCCGATCCGCTTTACGACCAGACCAAGGAGGTCAAGGAAAGCGGCCATGACGACATGGTGATCCCCAGCCTCACCGTGCGCGACGACCTGCATTGGGCCGATCTGACCTCGGTCAGCTCCTATTTCTGGCGCCATTATCCGCGCACCCAGGACGGCACCTACTACAATTCGGCGCTGCTGGCGACGCAGCTGTCCGCCGATCCGACCCTGACGGCGAACTATCCGGCCGTCGATCCCACGCCGATCGGCAAGATCCCCTCGGCCGCCTATATCACGCCTTTGTTCCGGCAATATTCGGAAGAGCTGCGCCTGACCTCGAAGCCGATGGAAGAGACTGGCCTGAAATATAGCTGGATCGGCGGGCTGTTCTTCTCGGACTTCAAGCTGCATCTGGCCGACAACGAATATATGCACGGCGTGTCGGGCGCCCTGCAGAACCTCTATGGGATCTCGGCGCATGACGTGCTGAGCACGGTTCTCGGCAATAACGGCCTGAGCGATCCCAACTATAACAACTTCCTGCTGTCCTCGCTCGACGAGGTCTATATGCAGAACTACACCGAGGATCAGAAGCAATATGCCATCTTCGGCGAGTTCACCTACCAGCTGCTCGACCATCTGAAGGTGACGATCGGCATGCGGCTCTTGCATTCCGAGGACAATATCAACGGCATCGGCGGGTCCTATTACAATGCCGACGCCACGCCGACCTATAACGGTTCCACCAGCTATAACGGCTATACGCCGAAGATCTCGCTCAATTACGACGTCGGCATCGGCAGCGTCTATGCCAGCGCCACCAAGGGCGTGCGCCTGGGCGGCTTCAACGAGCCGGTGCCGGTATTCGCCTGCCAGGGCGATCTGGGCAATCTCGGCATCTCCAAGACCCCGGCCAATTTCCGCGCGGACAGCCTTTGGAGCTATGAGGCCGGCACCAAGCTCAGCCTGTTCGGCAACCGGGTCTCGCTGGATGCCGCCGGCTATTACATCGATTGGAGCAACGTGCAGCAGCAGATCGCCCTGGTGACCTGCGGCTACGACTTCACCGCCAATGCCGGCAATGCGCGCTCCTATGGCGGCGAGGCCGAGATCCGCGCCAAGGTGACGCCCGAGCTGGAACTGGCCCTGAGCGGCAGCGGCACGGCGGCGACCCTGACCTCGGTCACGGTCGGTTCGGGGGCGACGCCGGGGCAGAATTTGATCGGCGTGCCGGACTGGACGGCGTCGTTCAGCGCCGACTACACCCTGCCGCTGAACGATGACGACGCCATGTTCGCCCGCGCCGATTATTCGATCACCGGCCCCAGCCACGGCGCCTTCAATCTGCTCGACCCCGACTATTCGCGCCCGTCCTACGGGGTGGTCAATGCCAGCCTGGGCCTGATCAAGAGCGGCGTGCAGTGGCAGCTCTACGGCAAGAACCTTGCCGACAACAAAAAGGTGATCCAGCATCCGGATCTGTTGTCGGTCTCGCAGGGTTACACGCTGCGGCCGCTGACGGTCGGATTGTCGGCGTCGGTGAAGTTCTGATGGATGAAGTCGAAGTTCTCGCCTGCGACCTGAACGGCATCCTGCGCGGCAAGAGGGTGCCGCGCGACCAGTTCGAGAAGGTTCGCAAGGAGGGGATGAAGTTCCCGCGCTCGATCCTCGCTCTCGACATCTGGGGCGAGGACGTGCACGCCAACGGCCTGGTGTGGGAGGGGGGAGACGGCGACGGCATCTGCCTTCCCTGCGGGCCGCTGCTGCCGGTGCTATGGGGCGAGCAGCCGCGCAGCCAGGTGCTTACCACCATGTTCGATCCCGACGGCACGCCCTTCATGGGCGATCCGCGCCAGATCCTCAAGGCGGTGGTCGAGCAATGCCAGGCCGACGGCTATTGGCCGGTGGTGGCGCTGGAGCTCGAATTCTACCTGATGGACGGCAAATCGGTTCGGCAAGGGCGCCCGGGGCCGCCCCAGGCGCCCGGATCGGGCTATGAGCTGGACAGCCCGCGCGTCTATGCGATGGACGAACTGGCAGAGTTCTCCTCGGTGCTGACGGCCATGCGCCGCGCCTGCGAGGGGCTGGAACTGCCGACCGAAAGCATCATGGTCGAGAATGGGCGCGGCCAGTTCGAGATCACTCTCGGACACCAGGCCGATGCGCTACTGGCCGCCGACCACGCCGTCCTGCTGCGCCGCGCCGTGCGCGGGGTGGCCCGCGATTTCGGCCTGCACGGCACGTTCATGGCCAAACCCTATGGCGACTCCGCCGGCAGCGGCCTGCACATCCATTGCAGCCTGCAGGACGCGGTCGGCCGCAATCTGTTCGATGACGGCACCGAGGCCGGCAGCGCCATGTTGCGCCACGCGGTGGCGGGGCTGCTGGCGGCGACCCCGGAATCCTTTCTGATCTTCGCACCGCATTCCAATTCCTATCGGCGCTTTCATGCCGGCGTCCATGCGCCGGTCAGCGCCAGCTGGGGCTATGAGAACCGCACCACCGCGGTTCGCATCCCGCTGGGCGCGCCGGGCTCGCGGCGCTTCGAGCATCGCCTGGCGGGGGCCGACGCCAATCCGTACCTCGTCACCGCCGCCATCCTCGCCGCCATGCTGCACGGGGTGCGCGCCAAGCAGGAGGCGCCGCCGCCGATCGCCGGCAACGGCTATGACGACATATCCCAGCCGCTTTTGCCTCGCGACTGGCTGGCCGCCATCGAAGCCTTCGAGCAGGGATCGATTCTCGAACCCTATCTCGGGCCTTTGTTCCGCCGCGCCTTCGCCGCCTGCAAGCGGCAGGAGCGCCTGGTGCTGGAGCGACGGGTCACCGACGTCGAATACCGCACCTATCTGGGCAGTATTTGAATAAAATTGAAAATTGTTTTGATTTTTGGCCGTACAGCCATCGTATAAATCCGCACCGTTACTGACGGTGTAGATACGGGGGTTGCAGGATGATCAAGAATTTCTTGTCGAGCGCGAAAATTCGCCTCGACGCGCTGGGCCATTCGCTCGCCATAATTGAATTTGACCTGAACGGTATCATCGTTTCGGCGAATGACAAATTCCTGGCGGCGACCGGATATCGGCGCGACGAGATCATCGGGCGGCATCATTCCCTGTTCGTCGATCCGGCCTATCGCGAATCGCGCGATTATGAGGCGTTCTGGCAGGGCCTGCGGCGCGGCGAGGCCAGCGTGGCCCAGTTCAGGCGCTTCGCCAAGGGCGGGCGCGAGATCTGGCTGGAAGCCTCCTATAACCCGATCTTCGACAAAGCGAGGCGCCCGGTCGGCGTTATCAAGCTGGCCACCGACATCACGGCGCGCAAGGCCGCCGAGGCCGAACTGGAAGGCAAGGTCGAGGCGATCTGCCGGTCGCAGGCGGTGATCGAGTTCGCGCTCGACGGAACCATCCTCGACGCCAACGCGAATTTCCTTTCGGTGACGGGCTATCGCCTCGACGAGATCAAGGGGCGTCACCATTCGATGTTCGTCGATCCGGCCTATGGCGCCAGCGCCGAGTACCGCGACTTCTGGGCGGCGTTTAATCGTGGCGAATTTCGGGCCGGCCAATTCCGGCGTATCGGCAAGGGCGGCAAAGAGGTCTGGATCGAGGCGTCCTACAACCCGATCCTCGACCCCAACGGAAAGCCCTACAAGGTGGTGAAGTTCGCGACCGACCTGTCGCCCCGCAAGCAGCAGAACGCCGCCCTGGCCCAGGCCTTCGAGGCCAACATCAAGGGGACGGTCGAATCGGTGGCCGAGGAAGCCGAAACCATGCGCCGAACCGCGGTGGCGCTGGCCGCCTCGGCCGAGCAGACCAGCCGCCAGACAGACACGGTGTCGGCCGCCGTCGACCAATTGGAAAGCTCGGTCAACGAGATTTCCGGCCGGATCGGCGAGGCGGCCCGCGCCGCCGGCGAAGCCGTCGCCGAGGCGAACCGTTCCGAGGCCAAGGTGCAGGCCCTGCTGGGCGCCGCCGAGAAGATCGGCGCGATGACCCAGCTGATCGCCGACATCGCCAGCCAGACCAATTTGCTGGCTCTGAACGCCACCATCGAGGCGGCGCGCGCCGGCGAGGCCGGCAAGGGCTTCGCCGTGGTCGCGGCGGAAGTGAAGCATCTGGCCAACCAGACCGCCAAGGTGACCGAGGACATCGCGCAGCAGATCCAAGAAGTGCAGGAGACCAGCGGCGCCACCGCCGCGGCCATCCACCAGATCGCGGGTGTGATCGCGCAGGTCAGCGAGATCAGCGCCGCGGTTTCGGCGGCGGTCGGGCAGCAGAGCGCGGCGACCCAGGAGGTCGGGCGCAACATCGCCGACATGGCCCGCGCCGCTGACGAGTCCGGCAGCGGTTCGCAAAGCCTGCTGCGCGTGGCCGAGGCCGTCCTCAAGGATGCGGTCGAGTTGGACGGGCGCGTCGAGGGCTTCCTGGCCAACGTGCGGGCGATGTAACTGGTATCGGGCTGGCTTCTGGTTTATCTGTGATCTTTGTTTTGAAAAACGAGGATGCCAGTGGACGGAGATCCAGGGCCAGCCGAAGCCGTTCCCCTGCATGAGGCGGTCTATGCCGAGCTGCGCCGCCGCCTGATCACCGGCCGCATCGTGCCCGGCGTCGGACTGTCGACCCGCGGCCTGGCCGAGGAACTCGGCGTCAGCCAGATGCCGGTGCGCGAGGCCCTGTCGCGCCTGGCCGCCGACGGCGCGGTCGAGATCCGCTCGAAACGCCGCGCCCAGGTCACCCCGATGTCGCCGCAGCGCTTCGACGATCTGCTGCGCTGCCGCCTGCTGCTGGAACCGGTCTCGGCGCGCCTCGCGCTGCCCCATATCGACAAGGAGCGGCTGGCCCGCCTGCGCCATTGGGACAATCGCATGGAGGCGGCGCTCAAGGGCGGCGACGTCAATGACTATATGGAAGGGAACTACCACTTCCATTTCACCCTCTACGCCGCCCATCCCGGCACTCTGCAGAACCGGCTGATCGAGACGCTCTGGCTGCAGTTCGGGCCTTTCATGCGGGTGGTGTATGGCCGCTTCGGCACCTCGAACCTGGTCGACCAGCATGTGCTGGCGCTCGACGCCATCGAGGCGGGCGACGAAGAGGCGCTGGCCGCCGCCATCCATCAGGACATCGCCGATGGAATGGGACTGATCGGCCGCACAGGGTTAGCCGATTTGTAAGGTCGGTCTTACAAAAGCACACCCTTCTTGATTGGTTTTGGGCCCTCGCACCGGAGTAGTTTTCCCTGGCAGACGCAACCAGGGAGAGCCCGCGATGTCTCCGTTCTCACGGATCGCTTCGGCCAAACTCGAGGCCCTCGACCAGACGATGGCCATCGTCGAATTCAAGCTCGACGGAACGATCATCACCGCCAATCGGAATTTCCTGAACGCGGTCGGTTACACTCTTTCCGAGATCAAGAGGCGCCACCATTCGATGTTCGTCGATCCCGCCTATGGCGCGAGCGCCGAGTACCGGGATTTCTGGAGTGCGCTGAACCGGGGCGAGCACAAGCTGGCCGAGGCCAAACGCTATGGCAAAGGCGGCCGCGCAGTCTGGTTCGACGCCTCCTACAATCCGATCAAGGGGCCGGACGGCGAGCCGATCTCGATAATCAAATTCGCGACCGATATCTCCCGCGGCAAAGTCGAGTGCACCGACAAACGGAGCGTAGGAAAGGTCGACGGCTGTGCCGACCTCACCATCGACGGCCTCATTTTTACGGATTCGGTGACCTGGCAATTGACGGATTTGGGGCGCCAGGTGGACGGCTTTCTCCGTAGCATCGACGTCGTCGCCTGATGCCGCGGCGTTTCCCTGGTGAGAGGGGGCGGGAGGGTGGTTCGCCGTGGGCGGCCGCCCTCCCTTTTTTTGCTAAAAGCCTATCGCGCCGCCATTGCTGCGGGGGTCTGCGGCGCCTTCCAGCACGCCATTGGCATGGCGCAGGACGGCGCCGGCATGGCCCATCGTCTCGCTGAAGGCGGGATAGATTTCGACGTCGTGGCCGCGTGCCTTCAGCTCATCGATCACGCCGGGGGCGAAGCGGTCTTCGATCTTCAGCGTGTCCGAATTCTGGCCCCAGGTGCGGCCCAGCAGCCAGCGCGGCCCGCTGACCGCCTGCTGCACGGATTGGCCGAATACCGCATGGCGCGAAAAGACGGCGGCCTGGGTCTGCGGCTGGCCGTCGCCGCCCATGGTGCCGTAGACCAGGGTGCGCTCCCCCGCCAGTCGCGCCGCGGCAGGGTTCAGGGTATGGAACGGCTTCTTGCCCGGCACCAGCGCCCACAGGTGACCGGCATCCAGCTTGAACGAGGCGCCGCGATTCTGCCAATTTACGCCGCTGCCCTCCAGCACCAGCCCGCTGCCATATTCGTGGTAGATGCTCTGGATGAAGCTGACCGCCAGCCCGTTTCCGTCGATCGCACCCAGCCAGACCGTATCGGCCGGCTTGTGGCCCTGGCCCCAGGGCAGCGCTTTCTTCATATCGATCTTCGCCGCCGCCTGGTCGAGCCTTTGGGCCGACAGGATTTCCTCGACCGGGAGCGGGGCGAAGGCGGGGTCGGTGACATAGGCGTCCCGTAAAGCGAAAGCCTGTTTGGTGGCTTCGACCAGGCAATGGATGTGATCGGCGCTGTCGGGGAGGAGGCCAGCCAGTCCGGCGCGCTCGGCGATGCCGAGGATGGCCAGCGACACCGGTCCTTGGGTCGGCAAGGTCATGTTGAACAGGCGCCCGCCGCCGAATGGCAGGGCGGCCGGCTCGACCACGCGCGCCCGGTACGCGGCGAAGTCGGCGTGGCGCAGCGGCGAGCCGAGCTTTTCCAGGTCCGCCGCCATCGAATGGCCGAGATCGCCGCGATAGAAACTGTCTAGGCCGTCGCTGATCAAGGCCCCCAGCGTCGCGGCCATGCGGGGCCGGCGCATCAGGCTGCCGGATTCTGGTGGTTTGCCATCGACCAGGAATTCACCGGCGAAGCCGGGCTGCGGCGCCAGTTCGGCCAGTTTCTCCTCGGTGCACTGGGTCTGGCTCGGGCTGACCGGAAAGCCCGTCCGGCCGTGATGGATGGCGTCGGCCAGCAAGCGCGATAAAGGCAGGCGGCCGCCCAGAACGCGCGATTGCTCCAGCGCCACCGCCCAGCCGCTGACGGCGCCGGCCATGGTCAGCGCGGCGTTCGGGCCGCGGAAGGGTATGGCGGAGAGATTGCGCTCCTTATACCAATCCAGCGTGGCGAGGCCGGCCGCGGGTCCGCAGGCTTCGATGGCGAAAGGCTTGCCGCCGGGCGGCAGCACCACCCAGAAACCGTCGCCGCCGATGCCGTTCATATGCGGATAGACCATGGCGATGACCGAGGCCGCCGTCACCATCGCCGCGATGGCGTTGCCGCCCTCGCGCAGCACAGCGCAGCCCGCTTCGGCCGCCAGGGAATGAGGGGCGACCACCATGCCGCGGGTCGCCCAGGCGCTGTTGAGCATTCGCTTCCTCGCTCTGCCTAGTTCGGTATCAGCGCACCATAGGCGAACGGCACGGTCAACCGGCCGGGGCAGTTAATGCTGATGCGCTTTTGCTCTTTGGCGATGCGCCGCCTGCTTCGCGCGATTGCCGCACATGGCCATGCTGCACCACCGCCGCGCATGGCCCCGCGTATGGTCGGCGAACAGCAGGGTGCAGGCATGGCCCTCGCAGGCCTTCACATAGGTGAAATCCTCCGTTGCGACCAGATTGGCCAGGGCTTCGCCGATCGGCAGAAGAAGGGAGGCCGGCGTTCGCCAGCGGCGCGCGGAGCGCAGGTGCAATTTTCCGTCCTCCAGCACGATACGGCTGAAACTATCGTCGCGTTCCAGTAGCCGGTTCAAGGGCTCCAGCTCGTTCAGGGCCGCGGGGGCGAGCGCCTGTCCCATATGGTGCCGGACGAAGCCTCGGAACCATTCGCGCAAAGCCCGGGCCTGGTCCGCCACCTTGTCCAATTCGCCGGGAAGGGCGCTGTTCCGCAGGTCCCGCAGAACATCCTCGGGCACGAACTTCGCCTGGCCTAACCAGCTCAGCAACCCATCGCCGTCGGCGATCCAATCGATCTGCGCGTCGATCGGCGTCGCCACCGAATTGAGGAAATCCAGCCCGGGCGCGTCGCCGACGAAGATGGCGGGTGAATGACGATCCATCGCAACTCTCCATTAAGAGGCTCCGACAGTAACCTGTAAAAATGTGATTGACAAGTTATGTTCGATAGTCGTAACCGTATTAAAGCGAATTTGACGGTTACGGAGAATCAAATGTCCTCGAATGATGTCACTGTCGTGCTGGTTCATGGCGCCTGGGCCGATGGATCGAGTTGGGCCAAGGTCGCCGCCCCCCTGGCGGCTGGCGGACTCAAGGTGATCGCGGCGCAGATGCCGCTGACCTCGCTGGAAGAAGACGTCGCGGCGGTCGGCCGCGCCATCGAGCGGGCTGCCGGGCCGGTGGTGCTGGTCGGCCATGCTTATGGCGGCGCGGTGATCACGGCGGTTCGGAGCAGCAAGGTTAAGGCACTGGTCTATGTCGCCGCCGGCGCGCCCGATCAGGGCGAGACCATCGTCGAAGCCTTCTACGGCGCGGCGCCGCCTCCGCTGAATCCCGATCGTCATGGCTTGATCTATCTGCCGGATGAAGCGATCTCCGCCGCCTTTGCGCCCGATGCGGAGAAGGATGAACTGGCCGTGCTGGCCGCGGTTCAACGCCCGATCGCGATCGGGGCCATCACCGTGCCGATGCCCCACCCGCTATGGAAGGACGTGCCGTCCTGGTTCCTGGTGGCCGAGCGCGACCAGATGCTGCCCGGGCAGACCCAGCGCCGCATGGCCGAGCGGATGAAAGCCGCCATCCGGTCACACCCGGTCGACCATTCCCCCCTGGTGACGGCTCCCTCGCTCGTCGTCGGCATCATCGCCGAGGCGGTCGCGGGCATCGCTCAATGATAACCTTTCTGATCTTTTTTTATCAGTTACTGATCAATCAAGGAGACCTGTCATGACCACGATCGCTTACCGCACCGCCGACATCGACGGTACCGACATCTTCTATCGCGAGGCAGGAAGCGCCGGCGCCCCGAAGCTGCTGCTGCTGCATGGCTTCCCAAGCTCCAGCCATATGTTCCGCGACCTGATTCCGCTGCTGTCCGACCGCTTCCACATCGTCGCGCCCGATCTGCCGGGCTTCGGCCGGTCGACTACGCCCGAGGGCAAGCAGACCTTCGACCGTATTGCCTCCATCATCGACCGCTTTACCGAAGTGGTCGGCTTCGACCGCTACGCCGTCTATGTGTTCGATTACGGCGCCCCGACCGGCTTCCGCCTGGCGGTCAAGCATCCCGAGCGCATCACCGCGATCATCTCGCAGAACGGCAACGCCTATGAGGAAGGGCTGAGCGAGGGCTGGAACCCGATCCAGGCCTATTGGAAAGACCCGTCCCAGGCCAACCGCGAGGCGCTGCGCGGCTTCCTGGCGCCGGAGACCACCATCTGGCAATACACCCACGGCGCCGATGCCTCGAAGATCTCGCCGGACGGCTATTCGCTCGACAATTTCTATATGACCCGGCCCGGCGCCCATGAGGTGCAGCTGGATCTGTTCGGCGATTATAAGAGCAACGTCGCCCTCTATCCGACCTTCCAGCACTATTTCCGCACGCACCAGCCGCGCTTCCTGGCGGTGTGGGGCCGCAACGACCCCTTCTTCCTGCCGCCCGGCGCCGAGGCCTTCAAGCGCGACATCCTGGGTGCCGAGGTGCGCTTCTTCGACACCGGCCATTTCGCGCTGGAAACCCATGCCGACGAGATCGCCCAGGCGATCCGCGATTTCCTGAAGTAGGAGGCGGAGATGGCTAAATCCGTCGCCATCGTCACTGGCGCCAGCCAGGGCATCGGGCAGGCAACTGCCCTTCGCCTGGCGCGGGACTTCCAGGCCGTGGTGCTGGTCGCCCGCAGCCGCGACAAGCTGGAGGGAACCGCCGAAGGGGTGCGCGCCGCCGGTGCCGAGGCTCTGGTCGTCGACGCCGATCTGGCCAAGCCTGCAGCCGCTCAGGCGGTGGTCGACCAGACCCTGGCTACCTATGGCCGCATCGATGCGTTGCTCAACATCGCCGGCGCGGTGCCGCAGATCGATCTGTTCGAGATGACCGACGCGCAGTGGGACGACGGCCTGGCGCTCAAACTGCACGGCGCCCGCCGCCTGACGGTCGCCGCCTGGCCGGCGCTGAAGGCGGCCAGGGGTTCGGTAGTGCTGATGTCGGGCAATTCGGCCGACGTGCCGAAGGCGCCGTTCGCCGCGGTGGCGGCCATCAACGCCGCCATCGTCGCCTTGGCCAAGGCGTTAGCGGAACGCGGCATCACCGACGGCGTGCAGGTCAACAGCGTGCTGCCCGGCGCGGTGCTGACCCTTCGCCGCCGATCCTTCCTAGACCGCTGGGCACCGGCACACGGGATGAGCGTGGATGAGTCTCTGGCCGAGTTCCCCAAACAGGCCGGCATCGCCCGTTTCGGCGAGGCCGAGGAGATCGCCGAACTGATCGCCTTCCTGGTCTCGCCGGGTGCCCGCTGGATGACCGGCTCGGCGTTGCGCATGGATGGCGGCGAGGTGAAGTCGGTCTGAGTCCGGCTATGCGCCGCCTTCCAGATAGGCGGCGCGGACGCTGGGATCGGCCAGAAGATCGGCGCCGGTACCGGCCATGGTGATGCGGCCTTGCACCATCACATAGCCGCGATGGGCCAGTTTCAGGGCATGGAAGGCGTTCTGTTCGACCAGCAGGACGGTCATGCCGTCGTTCTTGTTGATTTCCCGGATGATGTCGAAGATCTGGCGGACGATCATCGGGGCAAGGCCCAGGCTGGGCTCGTCGAGCAGGAGCAGCTTGGGGCGGCCCATCAGCGCGCGGCCGATGGCAAGCATTTGCTGTTCGCCGCCCGACAAGGTGCCAGCGCGCTGTTTCAGGCGCTCGCGCAGGCGGGGGAACAGATCGAGCATCCGCTCGTAATCCTGCTTAAAATGGGCCGGATCGGAGCCTTGCGCGCCCATCTGCAGATTTTCCAGCACCGTCATGCGCGGGAAGATGTGGCGGCCTTCCGGCGAATGGGCGATGCCCTGGCGGATGATCTTCCAGGTCGGCATGCCCAGCAATTCCTGGCCCTGGAAGGTGACCGAGCCGGCGCTGGCGGCGGGTTTGCCGCACAAGGTCATCAGCAGGGTGGTCTTGCCGGCGCCATTGGCGCCGATCAAAGTGACGATCTCGCCCTCGGCGACCTCGATCGACACGTCTTCGAGAACCCGGATGCGGCCATATCCCGAGCACAGGCCTTGGACCTTGAGCATCACGCGTTCCCCAGATCTTTGGCGACAGCCGCAGGCAGCGGCTCGTCCTCGTCGGCGCCGAGATAGGCGCGGATGACGGCTGCGTCGTGGCGCACCTCTTCGGGCGTGCCGGCGGCGATGCGGGCGCCGTAATCGAGCACCACCACATGGTCGGAAATCTTCATCACCACGCTCATGTCATGCTCGATCAGCAGCAGCCCGATCTTGCTGGTCTGGCGGATGTCGAGCAGCAGCTCGTTGAGCTCGAGGGATTCCTTCGGATTGAGGCCGGCAGCCGGCTCGTCCAGGCACAGCAGCACCGGATCGGTGCACATGGCCCGGGCGATTTCGAGACGCCGTTGCGCACCGTAAGGCAGCGAACCGGCCGGCAGATCGGCGCTCTTTTCCAGCCCGATGCGGGCCAGCCATTGGCGGGCCTCCTCGACCGCTTCGGCCTCCGCCTTGCGATAGCTTTTGAGGCCGAGCAGTCCGGCCACCGAGAAGGCCGACGCCGCCATCAGCCGGTTGTGCTGCGCCACCAACAGGTTTTCCAGCACGGTCATGCCGGGGAACAGGCGGATGTTCTGGAAGGTGCGGGCGACGCGCGCCGTCTTGGCGATGCGGAAGCCCTGCATCGATTGCAGCGGCCAGGTTCCGCCGTCGGGCGGGGTCAAAGTCAGGCGGCCTTCGGTCGGTTTGTAGAAGCCGGTCACGCAATTGAAGAAAGTGGTCTTGCCGGCGCCGTTGGGGCCGATGATGCCGGTGATTTCGTTCTGGCGGGCGGTCAGCGACAGATCGTTGATCGCAACGAGTCCTCCGAACCGCATGGTCAAATTCTCGACCTGGAGCAGGGGGGCGTTCATGCCGCGCCTCCCTTGTTCAGGCGGATGGTCGGCGTGCGCCCGGCCAGCAATCCCTTGGGCCGCCACAGCATGATCAGCACCATGGCGGCGCCGAAGGCGATCATGCGGTATTGCGCCAGATCGCGGAACCATTCGGGCAGGCCGACCAGCAGGATGGCGGCCAGCACCACGCCGGTCTGGCTGCCCATGCCGCCTAAGACCACGATGGCCAGGATCACCGCCGATTCGAGGAAGGTGAAGCTTTCCGGGCTGATGAAGCCCTGGCGGGTGGCGAAGAAGCAGCCGGCGAAGCCGGCGAAGGCGGTGCCCAGCGCGAAGGCCGACAATTTCGTGCTGGTTGGGTTGATGCCCAAAGACCGGCAGGCGATCTCATCCTCGCGCAGCGCCTCCCAGGCGCGTCCGACCGGCAGGCGGCGGATGCGCAAGGAGACGAGGTTGGTCACCAGCGCCAGCAGCAGGATCACATAATAGAGCAGCACGATGCGCTGCACCGGCGAGAAGGGGATGTCGAAGAATTCGTGGAAGGTCGTATGGCCCGGCGAGCTGGCGGTCATCGGCATGCCGAAGAAGCTCGGGCGCGGAATGCTGGAAATGCCGTTGGGACCGCCGGTGAAGCTGGCCCAGTTCAGCAGGATGACGCGGATGATCTCGCCGAAACCCAAGGTCACAATGGCCAGATAATCGCCGCGCAGGCGCAGCACTGGGAAGCCGACCAGCAGCCCGAAAACCGCCGCGATAGCGCCGGAAATCGGCAGGCATTGCCAGAACGAGAAGCCCATCTGCGACAGGATGGCGAAGGCATAGGCGCCCACCGCGTAGAAGGCGGCGTAACCCAGCACCAGCAACCCGGCCAGCCCGACCACGATATTGAGGCCCCAGCCGAGCATGACGTAGATCAGCACCAGCGTCGCCTTGTCGAGGATGTTGCGATCGCCCCAGGGCGTGATCGGCAAGATCAGCGCGGCGGCGGCCATGGCGATGCCGATATAGAGCGGGCGGCGATTGGTGGCGGTTGCCAGCTTCGGCTTCGGCTTCGGCGCCCATTTCGACAGCCAGGGTGCGGCGAGGTTCATCGCCAATCGTCCGGCGAAGACGATTGCGGCGGAAATCGGCACCAGGGAGAGGTGGGGCTCTAGGATCAGCCCTTGCGCCGAATCGCCCAGGTGAAAGCCCAGCATCGGCAGCGCCAGCAGCGCGGCGACCAGGCCGGCCCAAAAGGCGTCTTTGACAGCAGCCATCAGACCTTTTCCACCTCCGGCTTGCCCAGAAGCCCGGAGGGCCGGAACATTAGCACCAGGATCAGCACGGCGAACACCGCGACGTCCTTATATTCGATGCTGCCATAGCCCGACCACAGCGCCTCGATCAGCCCGATCAGCAGCCCGCCCAGCATGGCGCCGGGCAGCGAGCCGATGCCGCCCAGCACGGCGGCGGTGAAGGCCTTCATGCCGGCGACGAAGCCGATATAGAAATCGACCACGCCGTAATAGAGGGTGACCATCAGCCCGGCCACGCCGGCCAGCGCCGCGCCCATGACGAAGGTCATCGAGATGACGCGGTCGACATTGATGCCCAGCAGCATCGCCATGCCCATATCCTGCTCGGTCGCTCGCTGGGCTCGGCCTAGCGAGGTGCGTTGGATCAGCAGGGTGAAGCCGGCCATCAGCGCGATGGTCAGCAGGATGATGACGATCTGCAACCATCCCAGCGTGACGGGATAGGCGGAATCGGCCGCCGACAATTCGATGCCGCCCTGGATCACCGGCTGCAGCGGCTTGACCCGGGCGCCCTGGACCAGCTGGACGGCGTTTTGCAGGACGATCGACATGCCGATGGCGGAAATCAGCGGCGCCAGCTTGAAGGAGCCGCGCAGGCGGCGATAGGCGACGCGCTCGACCGCCCAACCATAGGCCGCCGTGAAGAACAGCGCGCAGATCAACACGATCACCAGGGCCAGCGGCACCGCCGAGACGCCCAGCGCGCCAACCACCAGAAAGGCGATGAGGGAGATGAAGGCGCCGATCATCATGATGTCGCCATGGGCGAAATTGATCATGCCGATGATGCCGTAAACCATCGTGTAGCCGATGGCGATGAGGCCGTAGATGGCGCCCAGCGTAACGCCGTTGATCATCTGCTGTAGAAAATAGTTCATGCCCCCCGCCGACTACGATTCTCAGGCCGAAAACCGTAGCCGATGGGGGGAGGGCTTTCAATCCGTTGCAGGTCGTATTAGACTCATTCCATGCAACACGCTCTGAATCTTGTTCTGGGCCTTGCCCTTGCCGCAGTGCTGATCGTTCTACTGACCGGCGTGGCCGTGTTCGTCAAAGGCGGCGAGACCAATAATCGCTGGTCCACCAAACTGATGAGCCTGCGCGTCGCCACCCAGGCGGTGGCGCTGGTCACCATCGGCCTGCTGCTTCTGCTGCGCTCGCACTGACCATCACCGCGCCGCGGTGGAACACGTAGTCGATCGACCGAGTGTTCCTGATGTCGTCGAGCGGATTGCGCTCCAGCACGACCAGATTTGCGATCTTTCCCGTCTCCACGGTGCCGATCTCGTTGGCCTTGCCGAGCGCTTCGGCGCCGTTGCGCGTCGCCATCGCCAGCACGTCCGCCGCTGGAATGCCGGCTCCGGCCAGAAGCTCCATTTCCTGATGCAGGCTGACGCCGGGGACCACATGAATGTTGGGCAGGTCGCTTCCGGTGGTCAGCAGGACACCGGCCTCGTAATAGCGCCGAACGATGGCCAGCATCTTGGGCCAGGCCCGCTTCATGCGGGCGAAATCATCGTCGCTCCAGTCGTTAGTCGGATCGCCGCCCTTCCAATCGTCGCGCAGAGCCTGGGGCGCCAGGAGCAGATTTTCCTCACCCATGGGAACGAATTTGGTCGCGTAGGCGATCAGGGTCGGATCGACCGAAATGCGGTGCTCCACCAGGGCGTCGACGATTTCCTTCATTTCCGGTTCGTCGACATCGACCGACTCCAGCCAGGTAATGCGCGCCTTCATCGCGCCGCGTTCCTTGATCTCGGCTTCATAGGCCGCGCGCTTGGCGGGCTGAAGGGCGCTGGCAGACCAGCTCACCGCATGGGTCAGGAAGTCGATGCCTTGCCGCGCCGCATTCGGCCAGTCGGTGGTCTGAAGATGCCCGATCGCCTTGATGCCGCAGCGATGCGCGGCGGCTATGGCGGCGCCGGTCAGATCGGGTGTCGAACCGGCATAGATCTTGATGTAATCGACACCGATGGCGCATTCGCGGGCGACCTCTTCCTCGACCGCCGCCACGGTCGGGAAGTTTCGGCCATTCAAGGCCAAACCAGCCGTGACGATGTCGGGGCCCGGAACTCTGCCGACAGCGACATGATTGCGCAGGGCGACGCCTTGCTCGGGCGGCGCTGCCGGATTGCGTACCGTCGTGACTCCATAGCGCAGCAGCTCGGCCAGGATCTGCCGGCTGGTGTCGAGATCATACCCATAGGCGAAATCGCCATTACGCAGGAAGGTGACATGGGCGTGCATGTCGATGAAGCCCGGCAGGACGTAACGGCCGGAAACGTCGATCTCCCTAGCGCCGGCGGGTGTGTCGAGGTGCGGCGCGATCGCGGCGATCTTGCCGTCGCGCAGCAGGATATCGCCCCGGAACGGCGTATCACCGGCCTTCATCGACAGGATCGTGCCGCCTCGCAGCAGGCAAGGGTGTGGTGTATCGGCCGGCGCCACACAGGCCGCCGCCAAGAGCAGAAGGGCGAAGAGGATGCGGTTCATGCCGGTCAGGATCGGGCGCCCCGGCGACTCATTCAAACGAGGATAGCTAGGGATGTTTCCGAGTTTTTCTAAGAGGCAGGATCGCGTACCTTGTGTGCTATAACGCATAACGTTATAGTGACGCGATGATAGTCGATTTTCGCTGTCGGGAAACTGAAACGGTCTGGCACGGCACATTCAGCCGAAAGTTGCCGCAAGATATTCAGAAGACCGCATTGCGGAAATTGCGAATGCTCAACAATGCGCGGGTCCTGAGTGACCTGAAGGTGCCGCCTAACAATCACCTCGAAGCCTTACGGGGGGATCGGCAAGGGCAGCACAGCATTCGTATCAATGATCAATGGCGCATTTGCTTCGTTTGGACGGAAGGAGGTCCGGCAGATGTTGAAATCGTCGATTACCACTGAAGCCATTCCCAATCCGACGCCCGGAGAGATGCTGCTGGCCGATTTCATCGAACCGATGGGTTTGACGCAGAACGGTTTGGCTCGCGCTATCGGGGTCCCGCCGCGTCGGATCAACGAGATCGTGCTCGGCAAACGCTCGATCACGGCGGATACCGATCTTCGGCTTGCCCGGTTCTTCGGTATTTCCGAGGGGTTCTGGCTAGGAGTGCAGGCGGATTACGATCTGCTGGAGCGGCGCCGGTTGATTGCCGGCGACTTGGCGAGCATTACCCCGCATAGTCACGCAGCCTGAGGTTTATCCCAGGAAACCGTTCTCCGTCAGGAACCGGTGCGCATCGTCGAGCGACTGCTCGAACGGCACGATGCGATAGCCCAGGGTGGCGATAGCCTTGTCGCTGCTGTAGAAGGCGTTGCGGCTCATATAGAAGGCCATGCCCGGATTGATTTGCGGCGGCTTGCCGGTCAGGTTGGCGATGGCTTCGTCGCTCCAGCCATAGGCGATCAGCAGCCAGGCCGGCGCGGTGAGGCGCGGCGATTTCGCCGACATGCGCCGGGCGATGCTGTCGAACAGGCGGCGATAGGTGATCGATTCGCCGGCGCAGATATAGCATTCGCCGGGCACGCCGCGATCGGCGGCGGCGATATGGGCGTCGGCGACCGCTTCGACATGGTTGAACGACGCCCCGCCGCCCGGCACCGCGGCGGCCTTGCCGTCGCGCAGCTCGGCGAACAGGCGGCCATATTGCAGGGTCACGTCATAAGGCCCGATCATCGAGCCGGGCCGGATCACCACCACTTCGATGCCGTCGCCATTGAAGGCCAGCGCCCGCTTTTCGGCTTCGCGCTTGCTGACGGCGTAGTGATAGCCGAAGCGGCCGAGATTGAAGTCCGGCCAGGTTTCGTCGGCCAGCCCGTCCGGATTGTAGCCGATGGCGTCCACGGTGCTGGTGTGCACCACGCGGCGGACACCGCTGCGCTTGGCCGATTGGATGACGTTGACGGTGCCGTCCACATTGGTGCGCCATTGCTGGGCATAGCGCTTCTTCCACCAGCCGGTATCGCCGGCGACGTGGAAAACCACCTCCTGTCCGGCGGTGGCCTGGTCCAGGCCTTCGCCGGTGCCGACATCACCCTGGAAGAAGGTGACGGACAGGTCGGACAGATAGCGGCGATTGCCCTCGCTGCGGCTCAGCACGCTGACATCCCAGCCCGCCTGCACGAGGCGGCGGGCCAGGTTGATGCCGAGCAGCCCGGTCCCGCCGGTCACGAGGCATTTGCGGCTCACGAGGTAAGCCGCGCCTTCATCAGCTTGGCCATGGTGGCGAAGGAGACGCCTTCCTTCTGCAGCTT
>Ga0213872_10000177_pt1 | contig 56798 bp, 51 predicted proteins | sample VelepicomBERX_R2_FD_160071 | JGI IMG/M metagenome (GOLD analysis project Ga0213872, IMG submission 160071) | Rhizosphere microbial communities from Vellozia epidendroides in rupestrian grasslands, the National Park of Serra do Cipo, Brazil - RX_R2 | ecosystem: Host-associated > Plants > Roots >... | reverse complement strand
CGCTCGGCCCGCAGCCAACGTGCGGGCGGCTCGAACCACGCGCCGCGCAGGCGCTCGCCGTCTTCGCGCGCCAGCGGGTGGCGCGGGAAGTCGAACGCGGCGTGCATCGCCACGCGAGGATCAGCCCAGGTTCAGGAAGTGCTCGCGGTAGTAGGCGAGCTCCTCGATGGATTCGTGGATGTCGGCCAACGCGGTGTGTGCCTGGGCCTTCTTGAAGCCGTCGAGGATGCCGGGCTTCCAGCGCCGCGCCAGCTCCTTGAGCGTGGAGACGTCGAGGTTGCGGTAGTGGAAGAAGTCTTCCAGCTCGGGCATGTAGTTGGCGAGGAAGCGGCGGTCCTGGCAGATGCTGTTCCCGCACATGGGCGATTTGCCCTTGGGCACGTACTGCTTGAGGAAGGCGATGGTCTGCGCAACGGCGTCGGCCTCGCTGATGGTGCTGGCCTTGACGCGGTCGATCAGGCCGCTCTTGCCGTGCGTGCCCTTGTTCCACGCGTCCATGCCGTCGAGCGTGGCATCGCTCTGGTGGATGGCAAAGACGGGGCCCTCGATGCGCATTTCCAGCTTGGGGTCCGTGACGACGACGGCGATCTCGATGATGCGGTCCTTGTCCGGGAACAGGCCGGTCATCTCGAGGTCGATCCAGATCAGGTTCTGGTCGCTGATCGCCAGGGCGGTGTTGGGTTCGCTCATGTTGTCGTTTCCGTGCGGGGGAAGCCGTGCATTCTCGCAGGCCCGTCACGGGCTGCGCGCCAGTGCGACACTTCAGACCATGAACGCTTCTCACCTTTCGCCGGACGCCCTGAGCCTGGCCTTCGCCCTGGCGCTGCTGCTTTCGCTCGCCTGCAAGCTCTGGCTCAACGCGCGGCAGGCGCGCCACGTGGTGCGCCACCGCGCGGCCGTGCCCTCGCCTTTCGCCGAGAAGGTGCCGCTCGACGCGCATCAAAAGGCTGCCGACTACACCGTGGCGCGTAGTCGCGTGGCCGTCTGGAGCCTGGCCTTCAACGCCGCCGTCCTGGCGGGCTGGACGCTGCTCGGCGGGCTGGACTGGCTCAACGCGCACATGCTCGCCTGGTCGCACGCTGCGCTCGGCGACCTCGGCTACGAGCTCGCGCTGCTCGCGGCCTTCGTGCTGGTCGGCGGCCTGCTCGACCTGCCCTTCGAGATCTACGACACCTTCGTGCTGGAGGCGCGCTTCGGCTTCAACCGCACGACACCGGCCGTGTTCGTGACCGACATGCTCAAGTCGCTGTTCGTCGGCGCCCTCATCGGCCTGCCGATCGCCGCGCTGATCCTCTGGATCATGCACGCCGCGGGCAGCCTGTGGTGGCTGTGGGCCTGGGGCGCGTGGATGGGCTTCAACCTGCTCGTGATGGTGCTCTACCCGACCGTCATCGCGCCGCTGTTCAACAAGTTCCAGCCGTTGGCCGACGAGAGCCTCAAGGCGCAGATCGACACCCTCCTGGCGCGCTGCGGCTTCAAGAGCAAGGGCCTGTTCGTGATGGACGGCAGTCGCCGCTCGGCGCATGGCAACGCCTACTTCACCGGCATCGGCGCGGCCAAACGCGTGGTCTTCTTCGACACGCTGCTCGATCGGCTCAATGCGGGCGAGATCCAGGCCGTGCTGGCGCACGAGCTCGGCCACTTCCACCACAAGCACGTGACCAAGCGCATGGTGGTGATGTTCGGCTTGAGCCTGCTCGGCTTTGCGCTGCTGGGCTGGCTGGCGCGTCAGCCGGGCTTCTACCTCGGCCTGGGCGTGCAGCCCAACTTCGCGGCGCCCAACGACGCGCTGGCGCTGCTGCTGTTCCTGCTCGCGCTGCCGCCCTTCACCTACTTCCTGACGCCGGTGGCCAGCCGACTGTCGCGGCGCGACGAGTTCCAGGCCGACGCCTATGCCTGCGCCAACGCCAGTGGCGCCGACCTGGGCCGCGCATTGCTCAAGCTGCACGAGGACAATGCCGGCACGCTGACGCCCGACCCGGTGTACGCACGCTTTTACTACTCGCACCCGCCGGCCAGCGAACGACTCGCCGCCCTCACGCCGACATGAACATCCCCAACCTGCTCATCGCGCGCTGCGAAGCGCGCCCCTCGCTGATCGACAAGGCCGACCTTCCCGCCTGGCTGGCCCAGGCGCCCGGCTGGAGCAGCGACGCCGACAGCGCCCTGATCGCCCGGCGCTTCGAGTTCGATAACTACTACCAGGCGATGGCCTTCGTGAACGCCGTGGCCGAGATCGCCCACGCGCAGGACCACCATCCCGAGATGCTGGTCGGCTACCGCGTCGTGACGGTCAGCTTCAGCACGCACTTCGTCGGCGGACTCAGCGTCAACGACTTCATCTGCGCGGCCCAGGTCAGCGCGCTGCCGGAAGCCGTCGGCGAATGACGGCCAGCCAGTCCGGCATGAACGGCCTGATCGTGCGCGGCCATGGTCGCCACTACCTGGTCGAGGACGATGCCGGCGAGCGCCACATGTGCCACCCGCGCGGCAAGAAGAGCGAGGCCGTCGTCGGCGACCGCGTGCGCTGGGCGCGGAGCGGCGACGAAGGCGTGATCGAGGCCGTCGAGCCGCGGCGCAACCTGCTCTACCGCCAGGACGAGTGGAAGACCAAGAGTTTCGCCGCCAATATCGACCGCCTGCTCGTGCTCGTCGCCGTGGAGCCCGTCTTCAGCGAGAGCCAACTGGCGCGCGCGCTGATCGCCGCCGAAAGCGCCGGCATCGAGACGCGCATCGCCCTGAACAAGACCGACCTGCCCGGCACCGCCGCCGCGCGCGCGCGCCTCGCGCCCTACCTCGCCATGGGCGTGCCGGTGATGGAGCTTGCGCTCAAGGCCGACGCGGACGGCGCGCGCGCCACCCTGGCGCCGTGGCTCGACGGACAGAGCACGCTGGTGCTCGGCCCCAGCGGCACGGGCAAGAGCACACTGACCAACCTGCTCGTGCCCGACGCGCGCGCGCAGGTCGGCGAGATCTCGCAGGCGCTCAACTCCGGCCGGCACACGACGACGACGACGCAGTGGTACTGGGTCGACCGAGCCGCACGCACCGCGCTGATCGACTCGCCGGGCTTCCAGGAATTCGGCCTGCGCCAGATCGACGCCGCTGCGCTCGCCGGCTTCATGCCCGACCTGCGTGCGCATGCCGGCGAGTGCCGCTTCTACAACTGCACCCACATGCACGAGCCCGGCTGCGGCGTGCAGGCTGCGGTCGAGCAAGGCCTGATCAGCGCCTCGCGCTACCGCATCTACGGCGAGATCCTCGGCGAGCTGCAGGCCAAGCGCTGGTAAGCGGACGCCGAGGCTTCAACCGCGCCCGATGAAGGGCATCTTGGTCGCCATGATCGTCATGAACTGGACGTTGGCGTCGAGCGGCAGCGACGCCATATAGCAGACTGCGCTGGCCGCGTGCGCCACGTCCATCTGCGGCTCGGCGCCCGGTCCGGTGGCCGGCATCTTCGCGAGGAGTTCGGTCGCGGCATTGCCGATGTCGATCTGCCCGCAGGCGATGTCGAAGGCGCGGCCGTCGAGCGCGAGCGTGCGCGTCAGGCCCGTGATGGCATGCTTGCTGACCGTGTAGGCCACCGAGCGCGGCCGCGGCACATGCGCGGCGATCGAGCCGTTGTTGATGATGCGGCCGCCCTGCGGCGACTGCGCGCGCATCAGCCGGAAGGCCGCCTGGGCGCAGTAGAAGGCGCCGTGCACGTTGACGTCGATGACGGCGCGCCAGTGCGCGGCGTCGAGCTCGTCGATGGTGGCCGGCGGCGCGCTGACGCCGGCGTTGTTGAAGAGCAGGTCGAGCCGGCCGAACTCGGTGCGAATGCGGTCGAACAGTGCGGCCACCGCACCCTCGTCGCCAACGTCCGCCGCCATCACCACGGCCTGGGCGCCGAAGCCCGCCGCCGTCTCGGCCAGCGCCTCGGCGCGGCGGCCGACCAGGGCCGCCGTCCAGCCATCACGCATCAGCGCCTGCGCGCTGGCGCGGCCGATGCCGCTGCCGGCGCCGGTCACCACGGCGAAGCGGCTCATGCCGGCACCCCGAGCAGCCCGCGGCCGCGCAGCATCGGCTCCGCCACGGCGTCGCGCCCGCGGAAGGCGCGGAAGGCGGCTCCCGGCTCGCGGCTGTTGCCGCTCGAATAAATGCATTCGAGCAGGCGCTGCGCCGTCTTGGCGTCGAAAGCATCGCCCGCCTCGACAAAGGCCTCGAAGGCGTCGCAGTCGAGCACCTCGGCCCAGAGATAGACGTAGTAGCCAGCCGCGTAACCCGCGCTGTTGAACAGGTGCTGGAAATGCACGAAGCGGTGGTTCATGCCGACCGCCGCCGGCAGGCCCCAGCGCGCCAGCGTCTCGCGCTCGAAAGCGACGACGTCCGGCGCCTCGGGCGTTTCGAGCGAGTGGATGGCCATGTCGACGATGGCGCTGGCCGTATAGCGCAGCGTCTCGTAGCCCTGGTTGAAGGTCTGCGCGGCGAGCAGGCGCTCCAGCAGCGCCGGCGGCAGCGGCTCGCCCGTGCGGTAGTGGCGCGCGTGCCGGGCGAGCACCTCGGGCTGGTCCTTCCAGTGCTCGAAGAGTTGCGACGGCAGCTCGACGAAGTCGCGCAGCACGCGCGTGCCGGAAAGCTCCTCGTACTCGACGTTGGAAAGCAGGCCGTGCAGGCCGTGGCCGAACTCGTGAAACAGCGTGCGAACCTCGTCGAACGAGAGCAGCGCCGGCTCGCCGGGCAGGCCGCGCGCGAAGTTGTTGTTGTTCAGGATGATCGGCGTTTCGTCCCCGCCGCTGCGCGACTGCCAGCGCAGCGCGTTCATCCAGGCGCCGCTGCGCTTGCCAGGCCGCGCGAAGTTGTCGTGCAGGAACAGGCCGACGCGGCGATCGCCCGGGCCGAAGACCTCGTAGACCTTGACGTCCGGGTGGTAGGCGCCGATCTCGGGGCGGTGCTCGAAGCGCAGGCCGAAGAGCCGGCCGGCGCAGTCGAACAGCGCCGCGCACATCGCGTCCAGCGGGAAGTAGGGCTTGACCTCGGCTTCGTCCAGGCCGTATTCGGCTTGCCGCACCTTCTCGGCGTAGAAGCGCCAGTCCCAGGCCGCCAGCTCGAAATCAGCGCCCGCTGCGTCCATCTGCGCCTGGAGCATCGCAGCCTCGCGCGCCGCGGCCGCCTGGGCCGGCGGCCAGACGCGCTCGAGAAGATCCATCACGGCCTGCTGGCGCCCTGCCATCGTGTCGGCCAGCGCGTAGTCGGCGAAGCTGGCGTAGCCGTGCAGGCGCGCCTGCTCGTTGCGCAGCGTGAGGATCTCGCGGGCGATGAGCGGGTTGCTCGCGTCGCCGCGGCCGACCCAGGCTCGCCAGGCTTGCTCGCGCAGGTCGCGGCGCGCGCTGAAGGCCAGGAAAGGCACGACGAGGCCGCGCGCCAGCGTGATCAGGTGGACGCCCTCGGAACAGCCACGTTCAACGGCGGCCTGGCGCGCGCTGGCGCGCAGGAAATCGGGCAGGCCGGCGAGTTCGGCCTCGCTGCGCAGCTCGAGTCCCCAGGCAGTCTCGTCGGCCAGCACGTTTTGGGCGAATGCGGTGTTGAGTTCGGCCAGGCGCTGCATCACCTCGGCATAACGTCGCCCTTCAGCGCCACCGAGCCGCGCGCCGGCCCGCACGAAGCTCAGGTGCACTCGTTCGAGCAGGCGCAGGCTTTCGGCATCCAGGCCGAGCGCATCGCGCTCCTTGTGCAGCGCGTCGACACGCGCAAACAAGGCCGGGTTCATGTAGACGGCGCTCTCGTGCGCAGCGAGCCTCGGCGCCATGGCGCGCTGCACGGCCTGGATCTCGGCGTTCGTGGCCGAGGCATTGAGCGTGCCGAAGCAGCGCTCGATGAGCCCCAGGCGCCGGCCGGCGCGGTCGAACGCCGCGAGCGTGTTGGCGAAGCTTGGCGTCGCAGCCTGCGCGGCAATCGCCGCCAGCTCGGCGCGGTGCTCGGCCAGCGCCGCCGCAAAGGCCGGCTCGAAATGCTCGGGCCGGATCTGATCGAAAGGCGGCAGCCCATGCGGGCCTTGCCAGTCCTGCAGCAGCGGATTGCTCATCGCTCGTGACTCCAGAAATGCAAACAGGCGGCGCCAGCCACGAGTGCCGGTGCCGCCTGTCGGAAATTGCGCCTCAGGGCGCGGTAGCGCGGTGTCCCGGCCGCTCAGTGCGCAGCCGAAGCCGCCGAAGCCGCCGCGGCAGCCTTGGCCGCAGCCGCCGCCTTGGCAGCGCGCTCCTTCTTGACGACGATTTCGTCGTTGGTGTCGTACTCACGCTTGGTGCACTGGGCCGTCCACGCATCCTGGGCATCCAGGTAGTCGTCCTGGCGCTTCTGCAACGCGGTGTAACGCTCCTTGTGCGGATCGATCTTGGCGTTGAACTCGGCCTGCGACTTGCGAACCGCCGCGATCGCGTCGTTGATCACCGGCACCTTGGCCTCGAAAGCGGTCTTGCGATCGTCGAGCTCCTTCTTCTTGGCCTCGAAGTCGGCCTTCTCCATCTTGGCGCCGTTCGCCGAGAGATCCTGGTAGGCCTTGGTCAGCGCGTCGTGCTCGGCCTGTCCGTCCTTCATCGCCGCCTGGGCCTCCTCGTTCTGCGCCGTCAGCGCCTTGCTTTCAGCGGCCAGGGCCTGGTCCTCGGTCTTGAACGATTCAGCCTCGGCACGCAGGGCCTTGCTCTCGGCCGTGTTGGCATCTTGCTGGTCCAGGCAGGCGCGCAGTTCGTCGCGCGTCATCAGCTTGACCTTGGGCTTGTCGACGACCGGGTTCGCCACCTTGTTGTTCTTCGGGTCGACCTTGGCGGCCGTATTGGTGTCGGCATGCGCGGCAAGGGCCAACAGCACGGTGGAGGCGAGGATCAGTCTCTTCATGGCATCAGTTTTTGCGGGTTTCGATCAACCGGGGCCGCAGCCCCGCGTGTGGGTGGTGCATCATGCCACGCTTGCAAATTGCACCGTATTCCAAGCCATGGCACTCAAGGCCACCATTTTCAAAGCCCAGCTCCAGATCGCCGACATGGATCGCCATGTCTATGCCGACCACGCGCTGACGCTCGCGCGCCACCCCTCCGAGACCGACGAACGCATGATGATGCGCGTGCTGGCCTTCGCCCTGAATGTGCCGGGCGACGATCTGCGCGGGCGCCTCGAGCTCACCAAGGGCCTGTCCGACGTGGAAGAGCCCGACCTCTGGCAGCCCGACCTCACCGGCGAGATCGTCCACTGGATCGAACTCGGCCAGCCCGACGAGCGCCGCCTCATGAAAGCGCATGGCCGCGCCGAGCGCGTCAGCGTGTACAGCTATGCGGCGAGCACGCCGATCTGGTGGGCCGGCATCGCCGGCAAGCTGACGCGCGCGCCGCGCCTGGCCGTCTGGCAGGTGCCGGCCGAGCAATCGCAGGCGCTGGCCGCCATGGCGCAGCGAAGCATGCAGCTGCAGGTCAGCGTGCAGGACGGCGGCGTCTACGTTTCCAGCGCCGACGCCGCGGTTGAAATCCACCCCCAGCCCCTCAAAGTCGCCGAAGGATGAAGATGAAGGCCTTGTTGCTCTCCGCCCTGATGCTTGCTGTGCTGACGCCCGCCATGGCTGCCGATGCCCCGCCCACCTCCGAGGCCTCCGACGATCCCTACCTCTGGCTCGAGGACGTGACGGGCGCGCGCTCGCTCGACTGGGTCCACGGCCAGAACGCCCGCTCGACGCAGGAGCTCCAGGCGCGGCCCGAGTTCGCGCCGATCCGAGCCGACGTGCTGGGCGCGCTCAATGCGCGCGACCGCATCCCCGGCGTCACGCGCCTGGGGCCCTGGCTCTACAACCTTTGGCAGGACGACGAGCACAAGCGCGGCCTGTGGCGCCGCACCACGCTGGCCGAATACGCCAAGGCGCAGCCGCAGTGGGAAACCGTGCTCGACATCGACGCCCTCGGCCAGGCCGAAGGCCAGAGCTGGGTCTTCCACGGCGCGCAGTGCCTGGCGCCCGACTACCGCCGCTGCATGCTGATCCTCTCGCCCGGCGGCTCGGACGCCGCCGTCGCCCGCGAGTTCGACACGGTCGACAAGCAGTTCGTCAAGAACGGCTTCGAAGTGCCGCAGGCCAAGAGCGAGCTCGCCTGGGCGGATGCCGACACGCTCTACGTCGCCAGCGACTTCGGCGCCGGTTCGCTGACCGACTCGGGCTACCCGCGCACCATCCGCCGCTGGAAGCGCGGCACGGCGCTGGCCGATGCGCCCACGGTGTTCGAGGGCCAGAAGCAGGATGTTTCGGTGGGTCTGTACGTGGACCGCACGCCCGGCTTCGAGCGCACCGTGTTCTCGCGCGCGCTCGACTTCTTCCACCAGAGCCAGTCCCTGCTCGTGCACGGCGCGCAGGGCGACCAGCTCGTGCCGATCGACGTGCCGACCGACGTGAACCTGAGCTTCTGGAAAGCCAAGCTCATCCTGCAGCCGCGCGAGGCCTGGACCATCGCCGGCAAGGCCTACGCGCCCGGCACGCTGCTCGTGACCGACGCCGCCGCGTGGCTGCGAGGCGAGCGCAAGGTCGACGTGCTGTTCGCGCCGACGCCGACGCGCTCGCTCGCCGGCTACACGACGACGCGCGATGCGCTGATCCTGAACGTCAGCGACAAGGTCGCGAGCCGCCTCGAGGAATGGAACTTCGCCGGCAAGAAGCCCGTGCACCGCCACATCAAGGCGCCCTTCCCCGGCAAGCTCAGCGTCGCAGGCCTGTACGACAGCGAGCTGCCCAAGGACGAGCTCGGCGAGCGCTACCTGATGTCCTACACGGACTTCCTCACGCCCGACACGCTCTTCCTCGGCCGCGCCGGCAGCGATGCGCGCGAGGTGCTCAAGCAGCGCAGCGCGCTCTTCGACGCCACCGGCATGAAGGTCGAGCAACGCTTCGCGAACAGCCGCGACGGCACACGCGTGCCCTACTTCGTCGTCTGGCCCAAGGGCGCCAAGGCGGATGGCAGCAACCCGACGCTGCTCTACGGCTATGGCGGCTTCGAAGTGCCGATGGAGCCCTTCTACCTCGGCGGCCGCGGCCGCGCCTGGCTGGCACGCGGCGGCGTCTTCGTGCTGTCCAACATCCGCGGCGGCGGCGAGTTCGGTCCGGCCTGGCATCAGGGCGCCGTCAAGGAAAAGCACCAGAACGCCTTCGACGACTTCGCCGCGGTGGCTGAAGACCTCATCAAGCAGCACATCACCGATCCGCGCCACCTCGGCATCCAGGGCGGCTCCAACGGCGGCCTGCTGATGGGCGCGACGCTGGTCCAGCATCCGGAGCTCTTCAACGCCGTGGTCTGCCAGGTGCCGCTGCTCGACATGAAGCGCTACAACAAGCTGCTGGCCGGCGCGTCGTGGATGGCCGAATACGGCAACCCCGACATCCCCGAGGAGTGGGCCTACATCAGCAAGTACAGCCCCTACCAGAACGTCCGCGCCACGCAGAAGACGCCGCGCGTGCTGTTCACCACATCGACGCGCGACGACCGCGTCCACCCGGGCCACGCGCGCAAGATGGCGGCGCGTATGGAAGAGCAAGGCCACGACGTGCTCTATTGGGAGAACACCGAGGGCGGCCATGGCGGCGCGGCTGACAACAGCCAGCGCGCGACCATGCAGGCGCTCGAATACACCTTCCTCTGGGAACAGCTGGGCCGTTGATGCTCACGATCACGCACGACGAGCACGGCGACGCCGGCCGCTTCGAGGCGCGCGTGGACGGCGGCTCGGTCGAGCTCGACTGGCTGCGCCATGGCGACCGGCTCGTCATCCACCACACCGGCACCTCGCCCGCACTGCGTGGCCGCGGCCTGGCTGGCGAGCTCGTCGCGCACGCCATGGCCTGGGCCGCGCTGCAAGGTTTGCAGCTGGTGCCGAGCTGTTCGTATGTGGCCGCGTGGCTGCACCGCCAGCCGCGCTGGCAACGGCTGCTCGCACCGGCTGCGGCTCAGGCGGTGCTGAACTTCTGGTTCGGCGCCATCGGCTCGGCCACCGACGGCCGCCAACGCGGCGAGTGGTTCCGCAAAGACGAGGCCTTCGACGCCGAGGTCCGCACGCGTTTCGGCGCCAGCATCGACGCGGCGCTGGCGGGTGGTCTGCACGACTGGCGCGCGTCGCCGTGGGGCCGCCTGGCCTGCGTGCTGCTGCTGGATCAGCTCACGCGCAACGCCTATCGCGGCACGGCAAAGTCCTTTGCCGGCGACGCCTTGGCGCTACAGGAAGCGCTGGCGCTGCTCGATGGCGGCATCGCCTTTGAGCCGGTCGCGCAGTGGTTCGTGTTGATGCCGCTGGAGCACGCGGAAGACCTTGCGGTGCAGGACCGCAGCGTCAGCGAATTCGAGCGACTCGCCCAGCGCGACGCGGGCCTGACCGGCGCGCTGGACTATGCACGGCGGCATCGCGAGGTCATTGTGCGATTCGGCCGCTACCCGCATCGCAACGCCATCCTCGGCCGTGAAAGCACGACCGAGGAACTGGCCTACCTGGCCCAGCCGGGCGCGGGCTTCTGAAGCCGCTGATCAGCGGATCGAGTAACCGCGTCCGTCCATGCACGCGGCAGTCGCGCGCTGGAACACGCTCGCGTCGGCTTGCGCCCGCGGCTGCGACGTCGCCCAAGCGTTGCAGGCGCGCATGTCCTGCTCGGTCTGCGCCGGCGACTGGCCGTTGCGCGGATAGATGACTGGGTCCGGCATCGTCGCGGGGGCGACCGGCGCAGGCGCGGCAACCGCCACCGGCGGCGATGCGTACACAACCGGTGGCGGCGGCGCCACGACGACCGGCGGATAGCCGTAGTAGTACGGCGAGTACGGCGCCGACAGCGCCAGGTCGACGCCCAGCGCCACGCCGATGGCCGGGCCCCAACCCCAGCCGCCGCCGTGCCAATGTCCTCCGTAGGGGCGGGCCTCGCTCAGTGTCGGCAAGGCAGCCAGGGTGATGGCCAGCGAAGCGGCCAAGGCCCAACGATGTCCATTCTTGCGAATCATGATGTGTACCTCCTGATGCAGGCCCGCCGGTACAAGCCCTTGGCCGGCCTTTCCATCACTGGACCACAAATCGCATGGCGACAGGTTTCCGCCTGGGTAAAGTTCTGATTCCCGCGCAGGCTTGGGCACGCTAAGGCCCACGTACGCGGCTTGGGCGACAATCGCAGGTTTTCCCCCAGCCCTGCCCCGTCCATGTCCAAGATTCTTCAGCATGTTCCCGTCGGCCAGAAGGTCGGCATCGCGTTCTCCGGCGGCCTCGACACCAGCGCGGCGCTGCACTGGATGCGCGGCAAGGGCGCCGTTCCCTACGCCTACACGGCCAACCTCGGCCAGCCCGACGAGCCCGACTACGACGAGATCCCGCGCAAGGCCATGCTGTACGGCGCCGAGAAGGCCGTGCTCGTCGATTGCCGCGCCCAGCTCGTGAGCGAAGGCATCGCCGCGCTGCAGGCCAACGCCTTCCACATCAGCACCGGCGGCGTGACCTACTTCAACACCACGCCGCTGGGCCGCGCCGTGACGGGCACCATGCTCGTCGCCGCCATGAAGAACGACGGCGTCGACATCTGGGGCGACGGCTCGACCTTCAAGGGCAACGACATCGAGCGCTTCTATCGCTACGGCCTGCTGACCAACCCGGCGCTGCGCATCTACAAGCCCTGGCTCGACCAGACCTTCATCGACGAGCTCGGCGGCCGCGCCGAGATGAGCGCCTTCATGACGAAGAGCGGCTTCGCCTACAAGATGAGCGCCGAGAAGGCCTACAGCACCGACTCCAACCTGCTCGGCGCCACGCACGAAGCCAAAGACCTCGAGCACCTGAACAGCGGCATCAAGATCGTCAACCCGATCATGGGCGTGGCGTTCTGGCGCGACGAAGTCGCCGTCAAGGCCGAGACCGTCAGCGTGCGCTTCGAAGAAGGCGTGCCGGTGGCCCTGAACGGCGTCGAATACAAGGACCCGGTCGCCCTGCTGCTCGAGGCCAACGCCATCGGCGGCCGCCACGGCCTGGGCATGAGCGACCAGATCGAGAACCGCATCATCGAAGCCAAGAGCCGCGGCATCTACGAAGCCCCGGGCATGGCGCTGCTGCACATCGCCTACGAGCGACTCGTCACCGGCATCCACAACGAAGACACGATCGAGCAGTACCGCATCAACGGCCTCAAGCTCGGCCGCCTGCTCTACCAGGGCCGCTGGTTCGACCCCCAGGCCATCATGCTGCGCGAAAGCGCGCAGCGCTGGATCGCCCGCGCCGTCACGGGCGAGGTCTGGATCGAGCTGCGCCGCGGCAACGACTACTCGCTGCTCGACACGCAAAGCCCCAACCTCACCTACGCGCCGGAGCGCCTCTCGATGGAGAAGGTCGAGGACGCGCCGTTCAGCCCGGCCGACCGCATCGGCCAGCTGACCATGCGCAACCTCGACATCACCGACACGCGCGCCAAGCTCGGCACGTACACGCAGGCGGGGCTGCTGTCGGTCGGCGAGACCAACAGCCTGCCGCAGTTGAAGGATTGAGCACTCAGCGCTGTTGCGGGTTGGCCGCCTGCGCAGCGCGCGCCTTCTGCACGTAGGACTGGTATTGCGGGATCGCGACGGCTGCGAGGATGCCGATCACCGCGACGAACGTGATCACCGGCATGATCAGTCCCAGCAGCCGCACGCCCAGCGTATTGGGCGGCGGCGGCGGGCCGTAGTCGTTGCGGCCCTTCGCGCCGGGGACGAAGACCCACGCAATCACGATGATCGGGACGATCATCGTGAGCGTCCACCAGCCGCTGATGCCGATGTCGTGGCAACGCTTGATACCGTTGAGCGCGCCGAACCAAAGCATGGCCACGAACAACGGTGAGATCAGCATGATCGACAGAGCCGATGAATCTCGCGCGATTAGCGCCGCCAGGCCAACCGCAATGTTGTAGGCGATACCTGCACCTGCGCCGTAGGCCATGTAGCGCAATCGCCCTATCCGGCCCTTGGCCGAGAAGAGCTTAAGCTCGCCGACCGCGTCGTCCGTCATCACATCGGCCACTTCCGCCTGCGGTGCTGCGAACTGGTTGAACGTGGTTTCCTGCATGCTTCCTCCTTGGTTGATTGGTTTGATCAAAGCAATCCGGCGCGCTTGACCGCGTGATAGCGGTTCACGAGCGTGGCCGCCAGCGCCTGGGGCTCCACGTCGATCGACAGCTTGTCGTGGTCGACGACGCGCGCAAACGCGTCGCTGCGCGCCTGCGCCAGCAGATGCGCGCTGGCCACGTCGACGGCATCTTCGGCACGCGCGAGCGGCTGCGCAGCGATGCGTGCCAGCGCCGTCTCGCGCAGGCTGGCAAGCAGCACCAGGTGGCGCCGTCGCAGCAGGCGCAGCGCGGGTTGCAGCTCGGGCGCGTCCTCGTCGCGGAAGTTCGTCAGCACGATGACGAGCGAGCGCCGGCGCAGCCGCCGCGACAGCTCCTCGGCGGCGCCGAGGTAGTCGGAGTAGGTGCCGCTCGGCTGCAGGTCGTGCATGCGGTTCATCAGTGCGTTGAGCGTGCCCAGGCCCTTGCGCGGCGCGGCGTCGCGGCGCTCGTCGGGCGGACAGCCGAAGGTCATCGCGCCGACCTCGTCGCCCTCCGAAAGCGCCACATAGGCCAGCAGCATCAACGCGTCGAGCGCGTCGTCGAAATGGCTGTTCTCGCCCGCGCGGGCGGATTGCTCGTCGGCCTGCATGCGCCGGCCGCAGTCGAGCAGGAACATCACGCACTGGCTGCGTTCGTCCTGGTACTCGCGCACGATGGGCTTGCGCTGGCGCAGCGTGGCCTTCCAGTCGACGTGGCGCAGCGGGTCGCCGCGGCGGTATTCGGCGAGCTGGCGGAAGTCCGTGCCCTCGCCGCGCTGGACGAAGCTCTTGATGCCGATCTGCGCCAGCCGCCGGTCGCCCGACAGCCAGGCATAGCGGGCCAGCGCCGCGAAGTTCGGATAGACGCGCAGGCGCTGCTCCTGGCCGAGCGTCTCGCGCCGCTCGAAGGCGCCGCCGCGGCTGCGCCAGAGCAGCTGCGTGCGCCCCAGCCGCACGATGCCGCGCTGGCGCGCCGTGACGCGAAAGCGCAGGCTCGCGCGCGTGCCCGGTGCGAGTTCGACGCGGCGCGGCAGGCCTTCGAAGTCGAACAACGGGTCGAGTTCGTCGAACACCTCGACGCGCCATGCCTGCGCGCCCGGATTGATGAGCCGGAGCTCGAGCTCCGTCGACACGCCGATCGCAAAGGCCGCCGGCAGACGGCGCTCAACGCTCACGCCGGCCTCGCGCCACAGGCGCAGGCTGCGCCACAAGTCCGCGCCCGCATAGACCAGCATGGCGGCCAGCACCACGCTGCCCGGCGGCGCCACGCGCGCCAGCGGCACGCCGGCCACCAGCGGCACGGCGGCAGCGAGCGCGAGCAGCACCAGCGCCGCGACGCTGGCCCGGCTCGGCATGAGGACGCGCCGCGGCGCGCCTGATGTCTGGCGACGGAGCGCGCTCAAAGCCGCGGCGCCTCCACACTTTCGAGCGCCGCCTGCAGCAGCTCGTCGACCTCGCGGCCTTCGAGCTGCGCGTCGGGCGCGATCGTGACGCGGTGGCGCAGCACGGCCAGCGCCTGCGCGGCGATGTCGTCGGGCGTGACGAAATCGCGCCCCTCGATGAGCGCCTGGGCCCGCGCCGCGCGCACCAGCGCGACGCTGCCGCGCGGCCCGGCGCCGATCTCGAGGCCGGGCCAGTCGCGCGTCACGCGCACCACGCGCACGGCGTAGTCGAGCACCCGCTCGTCGACGTGAACCTGGCCGGCCAGGCGCTGCAGCTCCTGCACCTGCACATCGTCGAGCACCGGCTCCACGGCTTCGAGCGGCAGCTCGTGGCCGGCGCGGCCCGTGGTGACCAGCTGCACGACGGCCGTTTCCTCGGCGTGGCTCGGGTAGCCGATGCGTATTTCGAGCAGGAAGCGGTCGAGCTGCGCTTCGGGCAGCGGGTAGGTGCCTTCGGTGTCGATCGGGTTCTGCGTCGCCATGACCATGAACGGACGCGGCAGCGCGAGCGTCTGGCCTTCGAGCGTGGCCTGGTATTCCTGCATCACTTCGAGCAGCGCGCTCTGCGTCTTGGCCGGCGCGCGGTTGATTTCGTCGGCCAGCAGCAGGTTGGTGAAGACCGGGCCCTTGCGCACGCGCAACGTGCCCAGGCCGCTGCCGGTCTCGTCGAGCACGCTGTGGCCGATCACGTCGGCCGGCATGAGGTCGGGCGTGAACTGCACGCGCGCGTAGTGCAGGCGCAGCGCCTGGGCCAGCGCGCGCGCCAGCAGCGTCTTGCCCAGGCCGGGCACGCCCTCGACGAGCACATGGCCCGAAGCGACCAGGGCGACGAGCAGTTGCTCGACAGCTTGCGGCTGGCCGACCACGGCCTTGGCGACCTCGCGGCGCAAGGCCTGCAGCCATTGCGTGGCGAGCTTGAGTTCCTCGGGCTTGATCATGGTGTCGTTCTTCCTCCAGGGTTCTGTTGCAGCAGGCGCCGCGCGCTTTCGAGCAGCAGCAGCCGATCGGCCGCCTCGGCACGCGTGCAGTGCCGGTCATTCATGGCCGTGGCCAGTGCCTCCGCGGGCAGGCGCGTTGCCAGCGCGATGGCCTCGGCGCGCTGAGCCATCGGCAGGCGCCGCCAGCGCGGCAGGTGGCGCGCCGCGGCCTCGTCGAGCGCGCGCTGCGCCGCGGCGACCAGGGCCTCGTGTCCGTGGTGAAGCAGGTAGGCGCCCGTGCCGCGCACCTGCTCGGCAATCGAGCGGCGCAAGCGCGGTGCCGGCGCGAGCCGCGGGCCGAAACGCACCGTGCCGCGCCACAAGGCCGCGGCCAGCGCGAGCGTGCCCGCGACGAGCGCGATCCAGCCGCTGTGCCACAGCCAGGGCAGCAGCGGCTCACGCCGCTCGTTGAAATAAACCCAGGCCGTGGCGCCGGGCTGCGCCTGCGCGACCGCGCTGAGCAGCAGCGCGTTGTCGCAAAAGAAGACGCTGCTGCTGTAGAAGGACGACACGTCGGCGTTGAGCACCGTGACGCTGCCCTGCCCCAGCGCCACGCGCAGCGCCTCGACGCCCTTCGTACGCTCGGCCTGCCAGCCTGCCGCCTGCCCCTTGAGTGGCTGGAGCCTGGTGTCGGACTCGAAGGCGAGGCAGGCTTCGACACGCTCGAGCTGGCCCGCGCCATCGCGCAGGGCCGGGGTCAGCGTGACCATGCGCAGCTCGCGGCGCTCGGACTTCGTCGGCGCCCGGCGCCCGGGCTTGGCGTCGTCCGCGTCGTCGCGGCGGAAGACCGCCTCGATCGGCACCCAGTCCGACAGCTTGGTGTCGTCCCAGGCCAGCCCTTGCATCAGCACGAGGTGGCCGCCATGCAGCACCCATTGGTGCAGCGGTTCGCTGCCCACGCCCGCGACCTGCCAGTCGTTCGACAGCATCAGCAGCCGCGCGCCCGACGGTGGCAGCGCCGCCAGCGATTCGCGGTGCTCGACATGCATGCCGAGCTTGCGAAGCATCTGCTCGAAGGCATAGACCGGGTTGGTCGCGGCCTCGCCCTGCGCGGGCCGCGGGCGCTTCGCATCGACCCATTCGGAGTTGGTGGACAACCACCAGGCCGCCACCGCCACCAGCAAGGCACCGAGCAGCCAGGCCAGGCGTTCGCGCCTCATGCGGCGGCCCCCGCAGCGGGCAGGTGCCGGTCGAACTCGGCGCACAGGCGCTCCATGGTTTCGGCCGGCAGCTCGCGCTGGGCATAGGCCACGGCCTGCCAGCCGCCGACGAGCTGCCGCAGGAAGCCGGCGGCATCGGCGGCCAGACGCGGCGTGGCGAGCTGCAGGCATTCGCCCTCGGTGCTGGCAGCCCGGATCGCAACGCCATGACCGTGCACCAGCCGCGACAGCGCGCCGCGATACAGCAGCGAGAGCGCCGCGCGCAGCTCGCCGCGCAGCCACAGCTCGCGCGCCGCGGCACCGACGTCGGGCGGCAGGCTCTCGGGCCGGATGTCGAGCTGCCCCACGTGCGTCGGCGCGACGTGCTGCGGCGCGTGGACGGCCTCGCGTTGCAGGAGCCAGTCGCGCGTGCGCAGCAGCACCCAGATGAGCAGGCCGGCGGCGATCAGCCAGATCGCGACGCGCAGGCCGCCGGAGAAACTCTCGACCAGCTCGCCCCACCAGCGCAGATCCGGCTCCTTGGGCTTCCTGTCGTCCTTGGCCTCGGGCTTGCCGAAGCGCAGGATCCTGTAGGTCTCCATGCCCGGCAGCAAGGGGTCGTGCTCGACGGCGGAGGCCGCCGCTCGAACGGCTTGCGCGTCCGGCTGGGTCGCCATGGCCGCTGCATCGGCACGCGCCATGCCGGGCGCGCCGCCCAGCAGCAGAAGCAGCGCCAGCAGGCCGTCACGCAAACGCATGGCGGAACTCCTGCTCGACATCCCAGGCCTCCAGCACGACGCGCCGGTTCAGGTACATCGCGAAACCCGAGGCCACGTAGAAAGGCTCGAGCCCCAGCACCACGAGCATGTAGGCCAGCGCGCTGGCGATGTCCACGCCGAGCTGGGCGCTGTGCTGGCCGGGATGCCAGAACCAGTTCCAGAGGCCGTCGCGGGCACTGTCGGGCGCGAGCCACCACACCAGCAAGAGCAGCGCCCAGCTCAGCGCTGCCTCTGCGTGGGCGAAGGCCGTCTGCAGCGCCGTGGCCGCGCCGCGGTTGTCGTTGAGGATGAGCTTGGTGCGCTTGCGCCGCGCCGCGCCGCGCTGCCCTTCGAGCTGCTCGACCGGCTGCGTATAGGCCCGCCAGGGCGAGAAGCGGCGCCACAGCAGCGTGCGCAGCAGGCTGCCGCCGAAGACCTGGCGGCGCGCGCGCCACAGGTCCGACCAGCGCGTGGACTCGCCGAACACCGCGCGCGCCAGCACGAACAGCAGGCTGCGATCGAGCCAGGGCTTGAGCCAGAAGACGACGAAGATCGGCAGCCAGCCGGCCGTGTCGACAAGGCACAAAGCCAGCACGGCGACCACGACGTAGACCGGCGTGAAGCAGCGCCAGATCGAGCGCGCGTGCTCGCGCACGAGCGCCAGGCCGAGGTCGGCCGCTTCGCCCTGGCTGCGCGGGCGCAGGGTGACGGCGATCGATTCAATCCGCACGTTCGACTCCGCGGCCCGCCAGGCCCAGCCAGGCGAGCACGAGCAACCAGCACACGGCGGCGACGTTGAACTTCACGCTCGGCGCGATCCAGGCCGCCGAGGACCAGAAGGCCTCGAAGATGGCCGCCACGAACAGCAGGAAGAAGGCCGCGTAGACCAGCGCCACGGCCGATGGCGACGCGTGCCGCAGCGACTCCAGCCGCGTGCGCCGCCCGGGCGCAAGCCAGGCCAGGCCCAGGCGCAGCCCGGCCGCGCCCGAGAGCACGATGCCGGTCAGCTCGAAGGCCGAATGCGTGGCGACGAAGGGCCAGAAGTTGTGGCCGACACCCACGCGCGTCAGGTGACCGGCGACCGATCCGATCATCACGCCGTTGAAGACCAGCGCGACGGCGCTGCCCACGCCCGCGAACAGGCCCGAGGCAAAGGCGCGGAAGCCGATGCCGATGTTGTTGAAGATGTAGAAGCCGAACATCTGCCAGTCGCCGCTGGCATTGCGCAGGCGGCCGATGGCGTGCTCACCGTCGCCATACATCGCCTCGTAGGTGCGCATTTGCCCCGCGCCGAGCACGTGCAGCGGCAGCTCCGGGCTGAGCCACGACAGCACGCCGCAGAGCAGGCCCGGCAGCAAAAAGAGCAGCAGTGCGAACAGCACATAGCCGCGCTGCGCGCGCACGCTGCGCGGCAGCGTCAGGCGCAGCAGGCGGCCGAACTGGCGCAGGCCGTAGTCCTGGCGCCGGTAGATCAGCTGGTGCGCCTCCTGCGCCATCACCTCGAGTCGCGTCGTCAGGTACAGCGGATAGGCCCGCGCCTGCGCCAGCGCGAGGTGCTCGCAGACGCGGCGGTAGCGCGTCGCCAGCAGCGCGCCGTCGACCGACATGCCGAGCCGCGCGTCGGCGAGCTGGGCCGCGAAGGCGTCCCACAGCGCGGCGTGGCTGGCCTCGAAGCGCGCCGGCGTCATGCCTTGCGCCCCCGCTCGCCCATCAGCCATTGCGCGACGCCGAGCAGCCGTTCGGCCGGCGCGCGGCGCGCCTCGTCCGGACGCTGCGGCGGCAACACGCTCATCGCCAGCTGCGCCAGCTCCTCGAAGCGCGCCGGCGTGATGCGGCGGGCGCGTCCGGCCCAGGCCCGGATCGCCGCCTGCTCGCGCAGGTCCAGCGATCGCGCCGGGGCGAGCGCTTCGGCCGGCGGCGGCGCGTCGTGCAGCAGGACGGGCTTGTCATACACGACGAGCGTGCCCGCCGCCAGGTCGCCCAGGCGCTTGCAATCGCGGTTCAGCAGCATCGCGACAATGCCGAAGGCGTAGGCAAAAGGCAGGAAGTCGGCCGTGCGCAGCAGGTTGCGCGTGAAGGCCGCGGCCGGCGTGATCGGCAGGCCGGTGTCCATGATGACGCGCAGGCCCAGCGCACGCTTGCCCGGCGTGGCACCGCGCCGGCCCAGCTCGAACACGATGGGATAGAGCCACTCCAGGCAGAACATGCCGATGAGCACCAGGGCGATGCCCAAGCCCTCGGCGTGCAGCATGCCGGCGACGATGGAGATCACGAGATCAATGCCCAGCCGGATCAGCAGGTCGAGCAGGAAGGCCATGGTCCGCGAGACCAGGCCGCCCGGCTGCAGCGAAAGGCTGATGCCCTCGGGCGCCTCGGCGGCGACGAGGGTGTCGATGCGCGCGCTCAGACCTTGATCACCTTGGTGCCCGCGATGTTGTCATGCAGGCACTTGCGCGACTCGCGGAAGATCAGGAGGTGGTCCGCGAGGCCAAATATCGCTCCCATCACGGCATTCATGCTCAGCAAATAGCCAATGCCGTAGCGCAGGCCCAGCAGGCGCCATGCTTCAGGCCGGCTGCCGTCACCACGCACGATGCGCAGCTTGCACAGCCACTTGCCGACCGTCTGTCCGCTCGTGACCAGCAGGAAGCCGTTCACCACGAAAAACAGGATGAACTGCACGACGAGCTTGGTCGGGTGCCACACCGACAGGCTCCAGATGACTCGATCACGCTCGTGCAGCCACTCCAGGCCGGGAAGGAGGCCGAGCGCCCAGAAAATCCCACCCAAGATCAACGCATCTAGCACTGCCGCGCCAAAGCGCCGGGCCCGCGTGGCCAGCTCCACCTCGCCTGTCGCCACGTCCTTCACATCCTCGACATGCGCCGTGGGCGGCGCGAACCGCGTGTCGGCCGAATCCGTCATCACTGATCTCCCCTTGAATCGGGCGCGATTCTGGTGACGGGTGCCAGGCGCGTCGATTGGTGACTTCACCAGAGGTGAATCATCACCATGCGCTGGCTCAAACAACGACGGGTTCAGGCTCCAGCCGGATGCCGAAGCGCCCGTAGACGCTCTCCTGGATGGCACGCGCCAGCGTCACGACTTCGGCGCCGCGCGCCTCGCCGCGGTTGACGAGCACGAGCGCCTGCTTCTCATAGACGGCCGCGCCGCCGACCGCCTTGCCCTTCCAGCCGCAGGCGTCGATCATCCAGCCGGCCGCGAGCTTCACCGTGCCGTCGGGCATCGGGTAGTGAACGATGTGCGGATCGCGCGCGATGATGTCGCGGCACTGCTCGGCCGAGACGACCGGGTTCTTGAAGAAGCTACCCGCATTGCCGATGCGCGCCGGGTCCGGCAGCTTGGCGCTGCGGATCGCGACGACCCATTCGAAGACCTGGCGCGCGTCCGGCGCGGTGATGCCGGTCTCCTGCATCTTGCGCTCGAGGTCGAGGTAGCCAAGCACCGGCTGCCAGGGCCGCGGCAGGCGGAACAGCACGCGCGTGATGACGCTCTTGCCGGCCAGACCGCCAAAGCCGTCGTGCTTGAAGATGCTGTCGCGGTAGCCGAAGCGGCAGGCGGCGTTGTCGAGCACCGCCGCGCGGCCCGTGATCAGGTCGACGATCTCGACGGCCTCGATGCGGTCCTTGGCCTCCAGCCCGTAGGCACCGATGTTCTGCACCGGCGCAGCACCGACCGTGCCCGGTATCAGCGCAAGGTTCTCGAGGCCGGCAAAGCCCTGCTCCACCGTCCAGCGCACGAAGTCATGCCAGACGACGCCGGCACCGGCCTCGACGATGAAGGCGTCGTCGCGCGCCTCGACCAGGCGCATGCCCGGAATCTCGACCTTGAGCACGACCGGCTCCAGGTCGCGCGTAAAGACGAGGTTGCTGCCGCCGCCCAGCACGAACTTGGGCGCGCGGCCGAGCTCCGGGTGGTCGACGACGCGGCGCACGTCCACCGGCTCGCGCAGGCGCACGAGGCGCCGCGCCGTGGCCGGCAGGCCGAAGGTGTTGTAGCCGCGGAGGTTGACGTCGCGCTCGATCGTGATGGCGCGCGGGGGATTTCCGGGAAGCTGATGGGTCGAATCCTGCATGGCAGAATTTTGCCTCGGCGCTTCGCGCCTCGGCGCAAGCCGGCGGCTCGAGGCCTCCATTCATCTCCAAAAATATATTTTTATGCCTAGCTTTGACACCGTTCTCGAACCCGACATGGTCAAGATCCGCAACGGCGTCGACAACAGCGCCAAGGAAATCGCCACGCGCTTCGACTTCAAGGGCACCGGCGCCAAGATCGAGCTCAAGGAGAAGGACAAGCTCATCGAGGCCACCGGCGACAGCGAGTTCCAGCTCGAGCAGATCGAGGCCGTGCTGTACGCCAAGCTGACCAAGCAGGACGTCGTCATCAGCTTCCTCGACAAGGCCGAGAAGGTCGACAAGCTCGGCGGCGACAAGGTCCGGCAGGTCTACAAGATCAAGGCCGGTATCGATGCCGAGCTGGCCAAGAAGATCGTGGGCGCGATCAAGAACAGCAAGCTCAAGGTCCAGGGCTCGATCCAGGGCGATACGGTGCGCGTCACCGGCAAGAACCGCGACGACCTGCAGGGCGCCATCGCCATGCTCAAGAAAGATGTCAGCGGCGTGCCGCTGACCTTCAACAACTTCCGCGACTGAGACCATGCCCGCGCGCACTGCCATGGCCGCCGTGTTGCTGGCCCTGGCGTGCGCCGGCACCGGGGCGCCGGCCCAGCCGCCGGGCCCGCCCACGGGCACCAAGGTCGGCTTTAACGGCAAGCTGGGAAGCGATGCTGCCGTGCTCCTGATCAACGGCGACCTTCACACGCTGCACACGGGGCAGTCCTTCCAGGGCGTGCGCCTCGTCTCGATCGGCGCCGACTCGGCTCTTGTCGAAGTCGACGGGCAGCGCCGCGAGCTCGCGCTCGGCGCGCAGCCGGCCAGCGTCCTGGCAGGCGGCGGGAGCGCCGGCCGCCAGATCGTCATCGCCTCGGGCCCGGGCGGGCACTTCACCACGCTCGGGGCGATCAACGGCCACAGCGCGCAGTTCCTCGTCGACACCGGCGCCACGGCGGTGACGATCTCGCAGAGCGACGCCGAGCGGCTCGGGCTGCACTACCGCGACGGCCGCCCCGCGCTCACACAGACCGCCAACGGCACGGCGCCGGCCTACCTGATCGTGCTGGACAGCGTGCGCATCGGCGGCGTCGAGGTGCACAACGTCGACGCCGTCGTCGTGCCTGCCACGATGGGCTACGTGCTGCTGGGCAACAGCTTCCTGGGCCGCTTCGAGATGCGCCGCGACAACGACATGCTCACGCTGGTGCAACGTTACTGACCCCCCGTGAATTCGGTGGCAGCCGGGTGCTAACGATTCGTTCAAGCGCCGTCAGAATAGGGTCTTCGCGAAGACCCAGCCGGCCCGCCTGATGACCCAAACCAAACTGCGCCTGAGCGCCCTCGCCGCCCTGCTCTGCACGGCGCTGATCCATCCGGGCGCGGCAGCGAGCGACAACGCCAGCGCCACGCGTTATTACGACGACGCGATGAAGCGCTATCAGCAGCATGACTACGACGGCGCCACGATCCAGCTGCGCAACGCCCTGAAGATCGACAAGAACCAGCTCGCCGTGCACCTGCTGCTCGGCAAGACGCTGCTCGCCAACGGCGACGTGGCCAACGCCGAGTTCGAGTTCAAGGAATCGCTGCGGCTGGGCGTCAACCGCATCGAAGTGGCTGTGCCGCTCGCGCAGACCTTCGTCGCACAGGGACGCCAGGACCAGGTCTTCACGGACCAGCGCACCGCGCTCGACGGCCTGCCCGCGCGGACACGCTATGAGATGCTGCTGCTGCGCGCCGCGGCCCAGCTCGACCTGGGCCACCCCGACGCCGCGCTGACCGAGCTGCAGGCGGCGCGCAGCCTAAACCCCACCGACCCCGCCGCCTGGCTCGCCGAGGTACCGGTGCGCGTTCGCGCCGGCCAGTTCCGCGAGGCGCAGGACGCCGTCGATCAGGCCCTGCGCCTGGCGCCCGGCAGCGGCGATGCGCTGTACCAGCAAGCCACCATCTCGCACGTGCGAGGCCAGCTCAACGCCGCACTCGCCGGCTACGACGCGGCGCTCAAGGCGGCGCCGGGCCATCTCGAAGCGCGCATCGCTCGCGCCGGCCTGCTGGTCGACATGAACCGCGACCAGGACGCCAGCCGCGATCTCGACGAACTCAATCACCTCGACCCGCTGGACCCGCGCGCCAACTACCTGCGCGGCCTGCTGGCGCAGCGCCAAGGCGACGTCAACGGCGCGAAGGACTACTTCAAGGCCGTCACCGAGTTCCTTGACCCCGCCCCCATCGAGTACCTGCGCTACCGCATGCAGTTGCTGATCGTCGAAGGGCTTTCGCATTTCGCGCTCGGCGAGCTCGAGAAGGCCAAGCCCTACCTCGACATGGCCTGGCGGCAGCAGCAGAACGGCCCGCTGGCCAAGCTGCTCGCGCAGATCGCCATCGAGAACAAGGACGGCGGCACCGCCATCGACCTGCTGGACCCCTACGTCAAAACACACCCGGGCGATGCCCAGGCCCTGCTGATGCTGGCCTCGGTTCACCTGCAGGACGGTCGCTACAGCAAGGCGACGGCGCTGATGCAACAGGCACTTCAGGCCAAGGACTCGCCCAGCTATCACGCCGTGCTCGGCCTGAGCCTCGTGCGCGACGGCCGCGGCGACCAGGGCGTGGCCCAGCTCGAACAGGCATTCAAGACCGACCCGCACCAGATCTACGCTGGCCTCGCGCTGGTGACGCAATACCTGAAGACCGGACAGCCGGCCAAAGCCCTGGGCATTGCCAACGGCATGGCCAAAGCCAGCCCGGACAACGCGGGCGTGTTCGTGGTGCTGGGCCAATCCAGGGCCGCCAATGGCGATGCCGCTGGTGCACGCACGGCCTACGAGAAGGCCGCCAAGCTCGCGCCCACGCTGGCGGAAGCCCAATACGGCCTGGCCGACCTGGAGATGCGCGCCGGCAACTTCGAGCCCGCCGACAAGCGCCTGCGCGCCCTGCTCAAGAACGACGATCGCAATCCCGATCTGCTGATCCAGCTGGGCGCACTCTACGAACTCTGGGGCAAGAACGCGCAGGCGCAGCAATACGTCGAAAGCGCCGCCGACGCCAGCGACGCCAAGCAGACGCGCGCCAATTTCGCCCTCGTGGCCTGGTACATGCATCGCGGCCTCGCGAGCAAGGCGCTCGACGCGGCCAAGGTCCTGCTCGCCAAGACGCCCGAGGACGCTGATGCGCTGCAGGCCTACGCCGGCGCCCAAGTGGGCACGGGCGACACCAACGGCGCACGCAACACGCTGGCCCAGGCCGCGCGGCGCGCGGGCTTCGATGCAGGCAGCCTGGTCGACATCGCGAGCGCGCAATTGCGCATCAACGACGTGGCCGGCGCGGCCTACAGCCTGGGCAAGGCCTTGCAGGGGCAGCCGAACTTCGTTCCCGCGATGGCGCTGATGAGCACTGTCGACCTGCTGCAGAACAACGCCGCCAGCGCCGAGCAGCGCGCCAAGGAAATCATCCAGTTGCATCCCAAGGCCGCCATCGGCTATGGACTCCTCGCCGACGTCGCCGCGAGTCGCGGTCAAAGTGCCGCACAGATCGACGCACTGCGGCGCGCCTACGAACTCGAGCCAAGACCGGGCAACCTGGTGCGTCTGTTCCGCGCCCTGACGGCAACACCCGACGGCAGCAAGGCCGCCACCGACCTCGCCCAGAACTGGATCAAGACGCACCCCAAGGACGTCACCATGCACAAGGCACTCGGCGACGCCTACGCCCGTGCCGGGAACTACCCGAACGCGCGGCGCAGTTACGAGGCGGCGCTGGCGCAGCAGCCGACCGACGCCGAAGCCCTGAACAACCTCGCCAACGTGCTGATCCACCAGAACGACCCGGGCGCCACCGCCATTGCAGAGAAGGCGCTGGCGCAGGACGGCCGCAATGCCCTCGTCATCGACACGGCCGGCTGGGCCTATTACAAGGCGGGCAACAAGGACCGGGCGCTGCAATTGCTGCGCGACGCGCGGCTGCGCGACCCGACGAGCCCCGACATCCACTTCCACCTGGGCACCGTGCTGGCGCAAGCTGGCCGCAAGGACGAGGCCCGCGACGAAATCAAGGCGGCGCTGGAAGCCGGCCGCCCCTTCGAGGGCTTGCAGGACGCGCGGGCTCTGGCGGCCACCCTCAAATGAGGGAATGGCGACTCCCGCACCTTGTCGATTCTTCTTACAATCGCCCTAACGAATAGATTCAACTGACACACAAGCCATTGAATTTAAATAACTATTCAGTCCCTGGCGCAATATTTGCATATCCACTGTCAGCAGCTTCAAATTCAGCGGCTCCAGCGCCGAAAGGATTCCACATGAAAACACGATTCAGTCGATGCACTGCAGCACTGGGACTGATTGCGGGACTGACGCTGGCGGTCGCGGCACAGGCAGCGCCGACCTACGAAACCTACACCTCCAGTGGTACTACATCCGGCGGCGCGGCAACCTTTAACGCCACCGGCGGCAGCGTGACGGTCTCCTCCGCCACAGGCGCGTATTTCGCCAGCGGCTCCAGCAGCAAGTGGGTCGTGAATCCGGTCGTCGGAGCGACGACCAACTCGTCGGCCCTGGTGTACTACGCTCCTGGCGGCGGCACGAATTACGGCTTCGGCATGGACTCCGACGGCAGCACCGCGCCCAACCATGCCCTTGACAACAACGGCAACACCGAGGCCGTCCTGCTGAATTTCAGCTCGGCAGTCGCGCTGACCAACATCAACCTCGGCTATGTCTCGAATGGCAGTGCCAGCAACACGCCTGGCGCCATCGTGGGCGTTTCGCTGTTCCGCTGGACGGGCACCGGCGCGCCGCCGAGCTTGAACGGCGTCTCCGTCAGTGCCATGGGATCGTGGCAGCTGGTGGGCAATTACGCCGATGGCTACGGCTCGAACAACGCCGACCTGCTCGGCGAGACGTCGAGCTGGTGGCTCGTCAGCGCCTACAACACCGTCTTCGGCACGGCACAGGAAACGGTCGGTGCAAGCTCGCTGGCCAGCACGGTCAACGACTCGTACTTCAAGCTGTTCAGCGTGGGCTCGACGGTGAACACGACGACCAGCAAGACGCCGGAGCCGGGCTCCATGGCCCTCGCCGGCATCGCGCTGCTCGGCGCCGTCTGGACGAGCCGCCGCCGCAAGGCCTGAGCGTTAGCTCCCGCGCCGCATTGCGGCGCAACGACAAGGCGGCCCCCTGCGGGCCGCTTTGCTTTTGCTCCGTCACCGAGGTGACTGCATCCTTTGCGCACGATGGTAAAAACCGCGCGAGGAGACAAGAGCAATGGACCTGAACTTCACCGCGGACGAACTCACCTTCCGCGACGAGGTGCGCCACTGGGTGCGCGCCAATCTGTCCGCCGAGACCGCCGCCAAAGTCCACGCTGGCCAGCGCCTCACGCGCGAGGACCTGCAGGGCTGGGCGCGCAGACTCGGCACGCGCGGCTGGCACGGCTTCGGTTGGCCCAAGCAGTTCGGCGGCCCCGGCTGGAACGCCGTGCAGCGCCACCTGTTCGAAGAGGAATGCGCCCTCGCCGGCGCGCCGCGCGTCGTGCCCTTCGGCCCGGTGATGGTGGCGCCCGTCATCATGGCCTTCGGCTCGCCCGCGCAACAGGACCGCTTCCTGCCCGGCATCATGAGCGGCGAAGTCTGGTGGAGCCAGGGCTATAGCGAGCCGGGCTCGGGCTCGGACCTGGCTTCCGTCAAGACGCGCGCCGAGCGCCGCGGCGACCACTATGTCGTCAACGGCCAGAAGACCTGGACCACGCTCGGCCAATACGGCGACTGGATTTTCTGCCTCGTGCGCACAGACACCAGCGTCAAGCCGCAGGCCGGCATCAGCTTCCTACTGATCGACATGAAGTCGCCCGGCGTCACCGTGCGGCCGATCATCATGCTCGACGGCGAGCACGAGGTGAACGAGGTCTTCTTCGACAACGTCGAGGTGCCGGCCGACCAGCTCATCGGCGAGGAGAACAAGGGCTGGACCTACGCCAAGTACCTGCTCGCCCACGAGCGCACCAATATCGCCGACGTCAACCGCGCCAAGCGCGAGCTCGAGCGGCTCAAGCGCATTGCCAAGGCCGAAGGCGTCTGGGAAGACCAGCGCTTGCGCGACCAGATCGCCCAGCTCGAGATCGACATCGTCGCGCTCGAGATGATGGTGCTGCGCGTGCTCTCCGGCGAGCGTTCGGGCAAGCAGCCGCTGGACGTCGCGGCGCTGCTCAAGATCCGCGGCAGCGAGATCCAGCAGCGCTACACCGAGCTGATGATGCTGGCCGGCGGGCCGTTCTCGACACCCTTCATCTTCGAGGCCATGGAGGCCGGCTGGCAGGGCGACCAGGCCCTCGGCGGCCTGTGGCCTGGCGGCGCCGGCCATTGCGCGCCGCTCGCCTCGCACTACTTCAACTACCGCAAGACCACGATCTACGGCGGCTCCAACGAGGTGCAGCGCAACATCGTGTCCCAGGTCGTGCTCGGATAAGGATCAACCATGGATTTCGATTTCAGCGAAGACCAGCAATCGCTGCGCGACGCCGTGCAGCGCTGGGTCGACGGCGACTACGACTTCGAGCAGCGCCGCGCCATCGTCAAGACCGGCGGTTTCGATCGCGCCAAGTGGGACGGGCTCATGAGCCTGGGCCTGGGCGGCCTGGTCGTGCCTGAAGCGCACGGCGGCCTGGGCATGGGCGCCGTCGAGGCGATGGTCGTCATGGAAGAGCTCGGCCGCGGCCTCGTGATGGAACCTTTGGCCCAGGGCGCACTGATCGCGCCGGCCGTGCTGCTGGCCGGCGAAGCCGCGCCGCGCGATGCCTGGCTGCCGCGCATCCATGGCGGCGAGGCGCTCGTGGTGCTGGCCCACCAGGAGCGCGGCGCCCGCTATGCGCTCGACAAGACCACGACGCGCGCCACGCAGGGCCGCCTCAGCGGCACGAAGAGCCTCGTGCCGGCTGGCGATTGCGCCGATGCCTTCATCGTCCCCGCGGTGGATGCGCGGGGGCTTGGCCTCTATCTCGTCGAGCGCGGCGCTGCAGGCGTCAGCACGCGCGGGTATGCGATGCAGGACGGCTCGCGCGGGGCTGAACTTCACCTGGCCGATGCGTCGGCCACGCTGCTGGTCGGCCCGGATCAGGCCCAGGACGTGCTGGAACTTGCCGTCGACATCGGCATCGCCGCGCTGTGCGCCGAAGGCGTCGGCGCCATGGAGCGCCTCACGCAGCTGACCGCCGAATACCTCAACACGCGCAAGCAGTTCGGCGTGCCGATCGCCAGCTTCCAGGCGCTGCGCCATCGCATGGCCGACGTGAAGATGCAGCTCGAACTCGCCCGCTCGATGAGCTACTTCGCCACGCTCAAGCTCGGGGCGCCAACAGTTGAACGCCGCCGCGCGCTGTCGCAGGCCAAGGTCCAGCTCGGCGCCTCGGCGCGCTTCGTCGGCCAGCAGTGCACGCAGCTGCACGGCGGCATCGGCGTGACGGACGAATACATCGGCAGCCATTACTTCAAGCGCCTGACCGTGATGGAGCTGCAGTTCGGCGATAGCCTGCATCACCTGGGTCGGGTCAGCGAGCTGATGGAGGACACGGCTGGCGTCTTCGCCTAAGCTAGCGGCTCCACTGAAGGAGCCCGTTATGCACCGCATGCTGCCGCTTTGCCTGGCCCTCGCCGTCTCGGCCCTGTCGTCGGCCGTCGTGGCCCAGGACGCCGTGACGATGAAGGCGGGCCTTTGGGAAATCAAGCAACGCCCCAAGCTCGACCCCCAGCGCCAGGCCCAGCTCGATGCCGCGCAGAAGCAGCTCGCCTCGATGTCGCCGCAGCAGCGCCAGATGATGGAGCAGATGATGGCCCAGCGCGGCGTGCAGCTGAACCTGGCCGGCGGCACCATCACGATCAAGGCCTGCGTCAGCGAGGAGCAGGCCAAGCGCGGCGCGGCGCCCGTCACCGACAAGGGCAACTGCAAGCAGGACATCCAGCGCAGCGGCAACGTGATCCGCAGCCACTTCACCTGCACCGACCCGGCCAGCGAAGGCGACAGCGTGCTCACGCTGGTCGGCAGCAACAGCTACACCACGCAGGCCCACATCGTCCATGGCAGCGAGGTCATCGACGCGACGGGCGAAGCGCACTGGCTCGGCACCGACTGCGGCGGCCTCAAGCCGGCGGACGGCCACTAGCCATTCACCAGGCCGCTCGGCGCGTAAGACAATCACGCTCTTTCCCGCCATCGCCCGGCTCACGTGCCGGCGCTTCATCCCGTGCGACTTTCCCAGATCCTGTTTTCCCAAGGCTTCGGCACGCGCCGCCTCTGCGCCGGCCTGATCCAGCACGGCGAGGTGCGCGTCGGCGGTGAACTCGTCGAGGACCCGGAAGCCGAGTTCGAACCCGAAGGCCTGGTCTTCGAGGTCAGCGGCAAGCCCTGGCCCTATCACGCCAAGGCCCTCGTCATGCTGAACAAGCCGGCCGGCTACGAGTGCTCGCAAAAGCCCAAGCACCACCCCAGCGTCATGAGCCTGCTGCCCGCGCCGCTGCGCGAGCGCAACGTGCAGCCGATCGGCCGCCTCGACGAGGACACGACCGGCCTGCTGCTGCTCACCGACGACGGCACGCTGATCCACCAACTCACCAGCCCCAAGCACCACGTGCCCAAGGTCTACGAGGCGCAGTGCAAGTACCCGGTCACGCCCGAGCAGGTAGCGCAACTGCTGGCCGGTGTCGAACTGCGCGAACCCGAGACCGCCAAGTTCCAGCGCCCGCCCGAGACGACGCGCGCCGACGCCGCGGAGGCCTTCGGCACGCACGGCCTGCGCCTCACGCTGATGGAAGGCAAGTACCACCAGGTCAAGCGCATGATCGCCGCCGTGGGCAACCGCTGCGAGTCGCTGTATCGGCCGCGCTTCGGCGAGCTCGCGCTGCCGGCCGAGCTGGCGCCGGGGCAATGGGCCTGGGTCGCCAGCCCGTCGCTCGTCTGGGCCGGATAATCGCGGCCCATGCACGTCTTCCGCGGCTTCCATCATCCCGGCATCGCGCCGCACTGCGCGCTCACCATCGGCAACCTCGACGGCGTGCATCGCGGCCACCAGGCCATGCTGGCGCTGCTCAAGTCGGAGGCGCGGCACCGCGGCCTGCCGTCCTGCGTGCTGACCTTCGAGCCGCACCCGCGCGATTTCTTCGCCGCCAAGATGAACAAGCCCGAGCTCGCGCCGCCGCGCGTGGCGTCGCTGCGCGACAAGCTCGGCGAGCTCGAAGCCTGCGGCATCGACCAGGTCGTGATCCTGCGCTTCGACGAGCACCTGGCCTCGCTGCCGGCCCAGGGCTTCATCGACGACGTGATCGTCAAGGGCCTGGGCGCGCGCTACGTGCTCGTCGGCGACGACTTCCGCTTCGGCGCCAGGCGCCAGGGCGACTACGCCATGCTCGACGCCGCCGGCCAGGCCCAGGGCTTCGACGTGGCCCGCATGATGAGCTACGAAGTCCACGGCCAGCGCGTCTCCAGCTCCGGCGTGCGCGCCGCGCTGGCGGCCGGCGACATGGTCTCCGCTGAGCGCCTGCTGGGCCGGCCCTATTCGATCTCGGGCCATGTCCAGCATGGCCGCAAGCTCGGCCGCATGCTCGGCGAATCCAGCCCCGGCGCGGCCGACGGCTTCCGCACGCTGAACCTGCGCTTCGCCCACGTCGCGCACAAGCAGCCGGCGGCGCAGGGCATCTTCGTCGTGCGCGTGCATGGCCTGGCCGACGCGCCGCTGCAGGGCGTGGCCTCGCTCGGCGTGCGCCCCACCATCGAGGACGCCGGCCGCGTGCTGCTCGAAGTCCATTGCCTGGACTGGCCGGCCGGCATGGCCGATGCCTACGGTAAACTCGTGCGCGTGGAACTGATGCACAAGCTGCGCGACGAGGCCAAATTCGATGGCCTGCCCGCCCTGGTCACTGCCATCCGTCAGGATGTGGCCGACGCACGCGCCTGGCTGGCCGCGCACCCGGGCCAGACCACACGCCAGACCACGCGCGACCGAATTTGAGCTGAGCGCTTTCCTCGCTCCAGCCCGCGAGCGCCCTGCTCGCCCCTAACTACGAATTCAAGCGGCCCCACGCCATGACCGACGCTGCCTCCCCCGACTACCGCGCCACCCTCAACCTGCCCGACACGCCCTTCCCGCTGCGCGGCGACCTGCCCAAGCGCGAGCCCGGCTGGGTCGCCGAATGGGAAGGCCAGGACGGCAAGGGCCTGTACCAGCGCCTGCGCGAGTCCTGCCACGGCCGCCCGAAGTTCGTCCTGCACGACGGCCCGCCGTACGCCAACGGCCAGATCCACATGGGCCACGCGGTCAACAAGATCCTCAAGGACATGATCGTCAAGGCGCGCCTGCTCGACGGTTATGACGCGGCCTACATCCCCGGCTGGGACTGCCACGGCCTGCCGATCGAGAACCAGATCGAGAAGACCTTCGGCCGCGGCCTGCCGCGCGATGAAGTGCAGGCCAAGAGCCGCGCCTATGCGACCGAGCAGATCGCCCAGCAGATGGCCGACTTCAAGCGCCTGGGCGTGCTGGGCGATTGGGCCAATCCGTACCGCACGATGGACTTCAAGAACGAGGCCGGCGAGATCCGCGTCCTGAAGCGCCTGTTCGAGCGCGGCTTCGTCTATCGCGGCCTCAAGCCCGTCTACTGGTGCTTCGACTGCGGCTCCTCGCTGGCCGAGTTCGAGATCGAGTACGCCGACAAGCAATCGCCCGCCGTCGACGTGGCCTTCCTCTGCGCCGAGCCGGCCAAGCTCGCGGCGGCCTTCGGCCTGGACAAGCTCGACAAGGACGCCTTCACCGTCATCTGGACGACCACGCCCTGGACCATCCCGGCCAACCAGGCGCTCAACCTCAACCCCGAGCTGTCCTACGCGCTCGTGGACACGCCGCGTGGCCTCTTCATGGTCGCCGAGGCGCTGGTCGAGAAGTGCCTGGCGCGCTGGCAGCTTGAAGGCCAGGTCATCGCGACCACGCTGGGCAAGAACCTCGACCTCATCAAGTTCAAGCACCCGCTGGCCCACGTCGATGCCGGCTACGACCGCGAGAGTCCCGTCTACCTGGCCGACTACGCCACGGCCGACGACGGCACCGGCGTCGTTCACTCGGCACCGGCCTACGGCCTGGACGACTTCCAGTCCTGCGTCGCGCACGGCATGGCCTTCGACGACATCCTGAACCCGGTGCAGGGCAACGGCGTCTATGCGGCCGAGCTGCCGTTGTTCGGCGGCCTGCACATCTGGAAGGCCAACCCCGTCATCACCGAAGCGCTGGCCAATGCCGGCCGCCTGATGGCGCAGGCCAAGCTCACGCACAGCTACCCGCACTGCTGGCGTCACAAGAGCCCGGTGATCTATCGCGCTGCGGCGCAGTGGTTCGTCCGCATGGACGAAGGCGACGGGCTGTTCACGACGGACAAGGCGCCCAAGACCCTGCGCCAGACCGCGCTCGAAGCCATCGACCAGACGGCCTTCTACCCCGAGAACGGCCGTGTGCGACTGCGCGACATGATCGCGGGCCGGCCCGACTGGTGCATCTCGCGCCAGCGCAGCTGGGGCGTGCCGCTGCCGATCTTCCTGCACAAGGACACGGGCGAAGCGCATCCGAAGACGCTCGAATTCATCGAGCGCGCCGCGACGCTGGTCGAGGCCGGCGGCGTCGAGGCGTGGGCCAAGCTCGACCCGGCCGAATGGCTGGGCGCCGAGGCGGCCAGCTACACCAAGGGCCAGGACATCCTCGACGTCTGGTTCGACTCGGGCTCGACCTTCGAGCACGTGCTCAAGGGCAGCCACGCGGGCGCGGCGCATGCCGAAGGCCCCGAGGCCGATCTCTACCTGGAAGGCCACGACCAGCACCGCGGCTGGTTCCACTCGGCCCTGCTGATCTCCTGCGCCATCAACGGCCGCGCGCCGTACAAGGGCCTGCTCACCCACGGCTTCACCGTGGACAGCAAGGGCCACAAGATGAGCAAGTCCAAGGGCAATGGCGTGGACCCGCAGGACACCTGCAAGAAGCTCGGTGCCGAGATCATCCGCCTGTGGGTGGCGGCCTCGGACTACTCGGGCGACATCGCCGGCGACGACAAGATCCTCGCCCGCGTGGTCGACACCTACCGCCGCGTCCGCAACACGCTGCGCTTCCTGCTCGCCAATGTCAGCGACTTCGACGCCGCCACCGATGCCGTCGCGCCCGAGCAGCTGCTCGAAGCCGACCGCTACGCGCTGGCGCGCGCCGCCGAGCTGCAGGAGGACATCCTCGCCCACTTCCGCCGCTACGAGTTCCACCCGGTGGTGGCCAAGCTGCAGGTCTACTGCTCCGAAGACCTCGGCGCGTTCTACCTCGACGTGCTGAAGGACCGCCTCTACACGAGCGCGCCCAAGAGCCTGGCGCGCCGCTCGGCGCAGACGGCGCTGTGGCAGATCACGCACGCGATGCTGCGCTGGATGGCGCCGTTCCTCAGCTTCACGGCCGAGGAGGCCTGGAAGCTGTTCGGCACGAGCGAGTCGATCTTCCTGGAAACCTATGCCGCTCTGCCGACCTCGGACGCCGGCCTGCTCGCCAAGTGGACGCGCATCCTCGAGATCCGCGCCGCGGTGAACAAGGCGATCGAGGACGTGCGCGTCACGGGCGCGATCGGTGCGTCGCTGCAGGCCGAGGTCAGCGTCGGTTGCAATGCCGAAGACTTCGAGTTGCTGGCTTCGCTGGGCGACGACCTGAAGTTCGTGTTGATCACTTCAGCTGCCAGCATCTACGCGGCCGATACGCTGACGGTCAGCGTCAGCGCATCGACGCATGCCAAGTGCGAGCGCTGCTGGCACTACCGCGCCGACGTTGGCGCGAATCCGGCGCATCCGGCGATTTGCGGGCGGTGCGATAGCAACTTGTACGGTTCGGGCGAGGTGCGGGCGATCGCTTGATTGGCCTGACTGCTTGTTGAGGCGGAGCGCTGGCAGCGCTGCGGCGCGGGGCGGTGCGGGACTCCGCGGGAGCGGTCGGCCTTTCAGGCCGACTTCCCTCGAATGCTCGCGGGACCGGGCCGGACCGAACTCGCTTCGCTACGCTGCGCTCAGACAAACGGTCCGAGTCAGTTGGTTGATGCGCGCTGCGCGCGCGCCCGGCCACGCTGTGCTTCTCGGCGCGCCCTTGATGTCGTCCCACCCCGCCCCGCGCCGCAGCGCTGCCGGCACCATGGTGGCAGTACGAACGAACAGCCTGCGGGGCCGCTCTCGCCGCTCCGCCATCGGCCGGTATTTGAGTGTCAGCCAGGCAGCCGACTAATCATCACCTGATCCACCCGATGGTTGTCCACGTCGACAACCTCGAAGCGCCACCCCTGCCACTCGAAGCGATCGGTACGCCGCGGAATGCGGCGCAGCATCACCATCAGGAAGCCCGCCAGCGTGTCGTACTGCCCGGCATGCGGCCAGTCATCAACACCCAGTGCGCGCTGCACGTCGACCACCGGCGTAAGGCCATCCGCCAGGAAAGAACCGTCCTCGCGCCGCACGATCTGCTCTTCGTCGTTCGCCGCGACCAGCGCTCCCATCACCGTGCCCGTCACGTCATTGAGCGTGATCACGCCGACAACCAGGCTGTATTCATTGACGATGACGGCGAAGTCCTCGAGCGCCTGGCGGAACTGCGCCAGCACCTCCGACAAGGTCAGCCGGTCCGGCACGATCAGCACCTTGCGGATCAGCGCGTCGTCGCGCAGATCGAGCGGCTCGCCGCGCAGCACGCGCTGGAACAGCGCCGTGGCGTCGACATAGCCCACCGGCTGGTCGATCTCGCCATCGCACACGAGGTAGGTCGAGTGCGGCTGCTCGGCAATCCGCTGGCGGATCAGCGCCTCTTCCTCATCGCGCGTGAAGAAGACGATGTTCTCGCGCGTCGTCATGACGCTCTCGACCGTGCGCGTTTCGAGCTCGAAGACATTGGCGATCAGCTGCTGCTCGGCCACCGCGACGACGCCCGACTGCAGGCCCGCCTCGGTCAGCGCGAGGATGTCGTCCTGCGTGACCGAGTCGTCGCGCGCCGCGGGCCGGCCGAGCAGGCGGATCAGCGCCTCGGTCGCCGTGCTGAAGGCCCAGGCCAGCGGCTTGAGCAAGGTGACGAGCAGCGACATCGGCCCGATCACCAGCAGCGCCATGCGCTCGGGCTCGTTCATCGAGATGCGCTTGGGCAGGAGGTCCGACAGCAGGATGAACAGCACCGTGATCGTGCCGAAGGAGATCGCGAAGGCCAGGTCGGCCGCATGCGCCGGGTCCATCACGCGGACCAGCACCTCCTGGAAAGTCGGCGTCAACGCGCCCTCGCCCACGATGCCGCCGAGGATCGCCACCGCGTTGATGCAGATCTGCACCACCGTGAAGTAATGGCCCGGATGCTGCTGCACCGCGAGCGCGAGCGCGGCGCGCGGATCGCCTTCGTCGCTGAGCTGCTGCAAGCGGATACGGCGCGAGGAGGCCAGCGAGAACTCGGCAACCGAGAGGAACGCGCTGGCGGCGACCAGCGCGGCGATCAACAGGAGGCTGGTGCTCATCGCGAGAGTTTAGGGGAGTCGCCCGGCTTGCCGAACCACTGCCGGCGATACGCCTCCCGGTACGCCCGCCCCTCGTCGACGCTGCGCAGCGCATGGGCGCGCAGCGAGGCGGTGGTCACCGCGATCGGCTCGGTCACGTGGCCGCTCGGCGGCCGTCCGGCAAAGGCGCGAACCAGCTCGTCGGCCAGCTGCCAGCCCTGCTCGCCCATGGGCTCGGCAATCGTCGCGACCTGCGTCGCGCGGCCGGTGGCGATGCGGCTCAGCGCCGAGGACGAGCCGTCGCCGGCCGAGATGCCTTGAATGTCGCGGCGCCCGAGCTGCGTCAGCGGGTAGGTCATCGACTCGAAGTAGATGTCGTTGATCGCCACGATATGCGTCCAGCGTGCGCCGTAACGCTGCTGCAGTCGCGCCATGAGCCCCGGGATTTCCTTGCCTGCCGTCGCGATGGGCACGTTCTCCACGGCCAGCAGCTCGCACGATGCGTGGCGCTGCAACACCTCGCGCATGCGCTGCGTCTTGACGTTGGCGAACTCGAACCGGTCGTCGTTGACGATGACCACGCCGGCGTGGGGCCGCGCCGTCCTGACGACCTGGTCGATCGCCATCTCGGCCACGGTCCTGAGGTCGGTGCTGACATTGGCGAACAGCAGCGGCACCTGCCGCAGGCTCGACGTCGCGTGCCAGCCGACCACGATGGGCCGCAGCGAACGAGCGCCGCCAATGAGGTCGGCCAGGTCGCCAGCGTCGATGCCGCCGAGCACGATGCCATCGACGCCGTCGCCGACGGCCTGGGTGAACAGCCTACGGTTCGTCGCCGTGTCGCCGGCCCCGTTCTCCACCTCGAAACGCCAGCCGAGCACGCCGCAGGCTTCCTCGAAGCTGCGGTAGACCGCGGCCACGCCGCTGTTGCGGAAGTCCTGGGAGACGAAGACGACGCGCGGCGGCGCGGCACCGACAGCCGCTCGTGCGAACGCCGTCGCGCCCAGGCCCGCCAGCGCCGCGCCGGCCGCGATCAGGACACGGCGCCCGAGCGGATTCGTCATGAACCGATCGTAGCGTGGCCCAGGCCACGCCAGCGCTCAAGGAAACGCCGGCACGTTGGGCTCGAGCCCCTCGAAATGCCCGGCCGGATGGCGCCGCTCGAGCAAGGCCTCGATCTCCTCGATGCGCGTGTTCGGCACGTCGACCATCAGCAGGTATTCGCCGCGCGCCATCGCCGCCTCGAAGCGGCGCAAGCGACGGCTCGGCGCCGAGCTGCCGATCATGCTGGCGAACCAGGCGCCCAGCACCGCACCACCCGCCGCCAGCGCGACGACCACCGCGGCCGGCGTGCCGATGAACTGGGCAATGATGGCGTCGAGCTGGTAGGCCGCCAGCACGCCCGTGGCCGCCCCGATGCCGGCGCCGAGCATCGAGCCGATCTGCGCGGCGCCGATCAGGTCCGAGCTCTGCAGGATGCTGGCCGCGTGCAGCCCGTCCATGCTGGCCTCGTCCGACGCCATGAAGTGGATGTGCGACTCGCCGATGCGCGCGAGCAGCAGCTCGTTCATTGCGCGCCTTGCATTGGCGTGGTCGGGAAGCAGCCAGTAAATGCGTTTGCGCATGTTCGCCTCCGCCGAAGCAGACCGTTAGGGCCTGCTGCCGTTCTACTCCTCGCCCGGCCGGGGCGCAAGTTTGGCGATCGCTTACAGTAGCGCCCGCCTTCTTTTCCGCCTTCCCAGCCGTTTCCCGTTCCCATGCCCTCCCGCAACGCCACTTCGTCCCGTCTCTCGCTCTGGCTCGCGCTGGCCGTCCTCGTCATCGTGCTGGACCAGCTCAGCAAGGTGCTGATCGTGGCCACCATGCCCTACGAGTCCAGCCACTACGTGACGCGCTTCCTCAGCATCGTGCACGCCCACAACCCCGGCGCGGCGTTCAGCTTCCTGGCGCAGGCGGGCGGCTGGCAGCGCTGGTTCTTCGTCTGCCTGGCCTTCGCGGCCGCGGCGCTGATCGTGTGGCTGCTCAAGCGCCACGGCCACCAGACGATGTTCGCGTTCTCGCTTTCGTTCATCCTGGGCGGCGCCATCGGCAACGTGATCGACCGCATCGTGCACGGCTACGTCGTCGACTTCATCCTCGTGCACTGGGGCCCCTCGTACTTTCCCGCATTCAACCTGGCCGACAGCGCCATCACGCTGGGCGCCGTGCTGCTCGTCGTCGACGAGCTCCGACGCGTGAAGCGGTCCTGATCCCGGGGCCGTGACAAATGCACGGCCACCGAAACAAGACCTAGCGTTCGCTACGGGACAATAGGGGCCAAGCCGCGCAATCAGTGCGCGGCTTTGTTTTGCAGCCGTACCCCGATGCTCGACTTCTCCTCGCTGAGCCACTATGACTGGCTCGACGTTCCCATGTGGGTCTACGACCCCGCAGCGCAACGCAATCTCTGGGCCAATGCCGCGGCCCTGAGTTTCTGGCGCACGGAAACGGCCGAGGAGTTCCTGTCCGCCGATTTCTTCGGCGGCGACGCCGCGGTGCGCGAGCGCCTGGCCGCCACGGCCGACGACCACGAGCGTGGCCGCATCGTGCGCGAGCAATGGACGCTCTACCCGCGCGGCAAGCCCACCACGGTGATGCTGGTCTCGCGCGCGATCCGCACGCCGGACCATCGCGTCGTCATGCTGCTCGCCGCCGATTCGCTGGCCAGCGGCACCGACAAGTCCATGCTGCGCGGGGTCGAGGCGCTGCAGCACACCTCCGTGCGCGTCGCCGTGTTCTCGCTGCGCGACGGCAGCGCGCTGATGCGCAACCCCGCCGCGACGCTGACCTTCGACCTGCCCGAGAAAAGCAGCGGCCGCCGCGACTTCGACGCACTCTTCAAGGATGCGGGCGACGCGGCCCGCGTGTTCGCGCAGGTCCAGTCCGGCGCGAGCTGCCATGCCGAACTCGAGCTGATGACGGTCCATGGCCCCCGCTGGCACGCCATCGATGCGCGCCCCATGCGCGACCCGGTCACCGGTGACCGCGTGATGCAGCTAAACGCCCGCGACATCGCCGACCTCAAGGCCAGCGAGGCCGCGCTCGAAGCCGCGCGCCAGGCTGCCGAGGCCGCGAGCCAGGCCAAGAGCAGCTTTCTCGCCAACATGAGCCACGAGATCCGCACGCCCATGAACGGCGTGCTGGGCCTGACCGAGCTCGTGCTGCAGACCGAGCTCGACACCCGCCAGCGCCGCTTCATCGAGCTGGCCCACAGCTCGGCCAAGGCGCTGATGGTCATCATCAACGACCTGCTCGACGTCGCCAAGATCGAGTCCGGCCGCATCCTCATCGAGGACCACCCTTTCTCGCTCGCGCAGATGCTGCGCGAGGCCCTGAGCCCCATGCTGCTGCAGGCCCACGAGAAAGGCATCACGCTGCATGCGCGCGTCCAGCCCGGCGTGACCGAGCAGCTGCGCGGCGACGCGCTGCGGCTGCGCCAGGTGCTCATCAACCTCGTCGGCAACGCGCTCAAGTTCACCGAGTCCGGCGAAGTCCGCGTCGACGTCACGCAGCTACAGAGCAATAGCGACGGCCTGCGCCTGCGCTTCTGCGTCAAGGACACCGGCATCGGCATGACGCCGGAGCAGATCGACCACATCTTCGAGCCCTTCACGCAGGCCGACGGCTCGATCACGCGCCGCTACGGCGGCACGGGCCTGGGCCTGACCATCGTGCAGCGCCTCGTGCGCCTGATGCACGGCGAGGTCAAGGTCACGAGCGAGCCGGGCAAGGGCTCGACCTTCTGCTTCGAAGTGGCGCTCAAGCACGAGCAACCCGTGAGCCGCCCCGGCGAGCTCGACGAAGCGACGGCCTGAGCCCTTCGCTCGGCCCCTAGACCAGCAGCACGCTCGACCCCGTCGTCGCGCGCGCTTCGAGGTCGCGATGCGCCTGCGCCACATCGGCCAGGGCATAGCGACGTCCCACCGGCACCTTGACTGCGCCGCTGGCGACCACGGCGAACAGGTCGTCGGCCATGGCCTGGCTCGACTCGCGCGTAGCCAGGTGCGTGAACAGCGTCGGCCGCGTGAGGTAGAGCGAGCCCTTGGCCGCGAGCGTCGCCACGTTGACCGGCGGCACCACGCCCGAGGCGTTGCCGTAGGAGACCATCAGGCCGAAGGGCGCGAGGCTGCTCAGCGAACCCTCCCAGGTGTCGGCGCCGACCGAGTCGAACACGGCCTTGACGCCGCGTCCGCCGGTGAGCTCCTTGACGCGCGCCGCGAAGTCCTCGCGTCGGTAGTTGACGGCATGCGCCGCGCCGTTCGCCAGCGCCAGCGCGCATTTCTCGTCGGAGCCGGCGGTCGCGATCAGCTGCCATCCCAAGGCCTTGGCCCATTGGCAGGCGATCAGGCCGACGCCGCCGGCCGCGGCGTGGAACAGCACCGGATCGCCCGGCTGGATCAGGCCGGGCCACGGCGTGCGGCGCAGCAGGTACTGCGCCGTCAGGCCCTTGAAGATCAGCGCCGCGCCTTCCTCGAAGCTCAGGCCCTCGGGCAGGCGGAACACCGAGCGCGCCGGCAGCACGCGCGCCGTGCTGTAGGCGCCGGGCGGCTGGCTCGCGTAGACGGCGCGGTCGCCCGCCGCGAGGTGCGTCACGCCCTCGCCCACGGCCTCGATCACGCCCGCGCCTTCCATGCCCAGCGTGAGCGGCAGGGGCAAGGTGTAGACGCCGCTGCGCTGGTAGACGTCGATGAAGTTGACGCCGCAGGCGTGGTGACGGATGCGCACCTCGCCCGGGCCGGGCGCGCCGACCTCGACATCGACGCGCTTCATCTGCTCGGGTCCGCCGACCTGCTCGATCCGGATCGCTTGCTCCTGGCTCATGCTCGTCCTCAAGGGCTGGGTTGGACGCATCGTGCCAGCGTTCGGATGTCCCTGCACGCCGGACTGCGCTGAAGTGCCGGGTTATCGTCCGGCCCCATGCGCCCGCGACAGCTTGCCAACCTGACCCTGCCGCCCCTGCTCTGGGCCAGCAACGCCGTACTCGGCCGGGCGCTCGCCCCGACGATCTCGCCCGCCCTGCTCAACGCCGTGCGCTGGGCAGTCGCCGTGGCGCTGCTCGCGCCGCTGGCGCGCTCGCTCTGGGCCGCGCCCGGCGCGCTCAAGGCGCACTGGCGCTACTACGCGGTGCTGGGCCTGCTCGGCATGGGTTGCTACAACGCCATGCAGTACCAGGCGCTGCATACCTCGAGCGCGCTCAACGTCACGCTGATCGCCTCGAGCATGCCGCTGTGGATGCTGGTGGTCGGTGCGCTGGTCTACCGCGTCCGGCCGACGCTGCGCGAGCTCGGCGGCGCGGCGCTTTCGCTGGCCGGCGTGGCACTCGTCGTCGCCCGCGGCCACTGGGCCTCGCTCGCACAGGTGCGGCTCGTGCCGGGTGACCTGCTGATGCTGCTGGCCGTGTTCCTCTGGGCCATCTACAGCTGGATGCTCGTGCGTCCGCCCTTCGCGCGGCGCCCGCCCTGGGACTGGGCCGGCGCGCTGATGGCGCAGTCGCTGTTCGGCACGGGCTTCGCGCTGCTGCTGGCCGGCGCCGAGGGCGCGCTCGGCCACACGGTGTTCGTCGCGAACCCGCTGCTGTGGGCGGCGCTGCTGTACGTCGCCGTGGGCCCGGCGCTGCTGGCCTACCGCTGCTGGGGCGCCGGCGTGGCCGAGGCCGGGCCGGCCATGGCGGCGCTGTTCTTCAACCTGACGCCGGTCTTCGCGGCGCTGATGTCGACGCTGTTGCTCGGCGAAGGACCGGCGTGGTTTCACGTTGCGGCCTTCGTGCTGATCGTCGCCGGGATCGGCGTGTCGGCACGGCGCTAGGCGCGGGTCAGCACGGCACGCAACTCGGCCAGCGCCGGCCCGATCTGCGCCGGCTCGCGCAGGGCTTTGCGCGCCGCGCCGATGGCCTTGCGCACCGCTCCAGGCGCCTCGCCGCGCTCGATCATCGCCACGGCGGGCTCGCGGCAGGCGAGCAGCTCGTCCACCCAGTCGGCCGGATGCGGCTGCCGCCAGCGCCGCGTGAGCCAGCGCGATGCGCGGAACGCGCCGCCGACCTTGTGCACGCCCTGCAGCCGCGCCAGGAAAGTCCGAGGCGAACGCTCGGTCGTCGCCGGGTCCGCGGCCTCGGCAAGCGCCGCGAGCGCGTCGGCCATGCGACGGCGCAGCACATCGGTCGAGCGCACTGGCAGCACGAACCAGGCCGCGGCGACGCCGATCAGCGCGCCAATCACGATCTCGGTCAGGCGCGCCATCAGCAAGGCCTGCGGCGCGCCGCCGTCGAAGCCCTGCAGCAGCGCCAGCGCGATGGTCACGAACAAGGCCCACCAGGCATAGCTGAGCGGCCGCAGCCACAGGCCGAGGAACACGGCCAGCAGGATCAGCGCCGCCGCGCCGGCACCCGGCGTACCGCTCGCTGCCACGGCCTGCGCAACGCCCAGGGCGATGACCGTGCCGGCCGCCGCGCCGAGCACGCGCAGCACGCTCTTGTAGGCCACGTCCAGACGCCCCTGGTTGCCGCTCCCGACGATGTAGGCGGTCAGCACGAGCCAGGCCCAGTGCCGCGCGAAACACAGATACCCGAGCGCAAAGGCCACGCCCAGCGCCACGGCCATCTGCACGGCCATGCGCGTGCTGGCGGGCAGCGGTGCGCCTCGAGCAGGCGCTGCCGGCGCGGCGGGTTCACTCACCGGTTCCAGCGCAGCCAGCCAGCCCAGCCACCGCCCCAGGGCGTGACAGATACCGACCGACACCAGCGCCAGCAAGGCCACGAGGATCGGCAGCGCCACTTGCATCGCCGGCCCGACGTGGCTGGCATGGACATGCGGCACGACGAGCAGCACAAGGCATGGCAGCGCGATCAGCGTGCCGAGCTTGCGGCCCTGCGGCCCGAAGCGGCGCAGCCAGATCGCGCCCGACATCGCCGCGGTAAACGCCGCCGCGCCGATCCATGGCCAGTGCTTGAGCAGCAGCCCGATGCCCAATGCGCCCAGCGCAATGAGCGGCAGGCCGACGGCCGCTTCGATGCGCTCGCGCAGATTGCGGTCCAGGTGGCTGCGCCACAGCGAAAGCGCCAGCACGACGGCCAGCACCGCGGGTGCAGGCTCCGGGTCGAGCAGCAGCGCGCCGGCCATCGTCGCCAGCGCGGCCAGCAGCGTCAGCACGGCTTCGCGCAGCGAAGCCAGCAGGAGGTCGCGCGGCACCGTCATCGAAGCCCCGATGCCACCGGCCCGAACCCTCAGGGCTGGAGCGTCAGCGTGTGCTCTACCGCCTGCGGCAGGAAGGGCAGCTTCTCGCCGTTCAGCCAGTACGGATGGTCGGTGCGGAAATACGGCGAGATCGGGTTGCCCGACTGGCCCGACGGCATGACCAGGATGCCGCGATCCTCATGGCCCGGCGCAACGACGATGCGCTCCGACTGCCCGTGAACACCGCGGTGCACGCGCGGCATGTTGCCGTCTCCGTTCATCGGCGTGGCGGGCATGTTCAGCCAGGCCGAGAGCGCCGGCACCGCAAGCGTCAGCGGATGGCGGCAATCACAGAGGTTCTGCTCGCCCCAGGCCAGCTTGCTCGTGTCGCCATGGACCTTGTCGAGCAGCGTCTTATAGCTGTCGAGCACGGCCTGCTGCAGGAACGCGTTCCAGTCCTGGCCGGCCGGCAGCACGTCGGTGCGGCCCGACTGCAGCAGCGCCCAGCCCGGCGTCTCAGGCGACCACTTGATGTCGGTGGCCTTGAGCTTGTTCGCCTCCATCAGGCTCGCCACGGGCTTGAAGAGCTGCTCCAGCGTACGCTGGCGGAAGTCGTGCACGAAGGTGTAGCCGACGGCCTTGGCGTCGGCCGCGTCGGCGCTGGTCTCGACCGCCTTGCGATAGTCGGCCAGATTGTTCTTGGCCACGAAGTCCGGCGTCAGCACGCGCTCGAGCAGCAACTGCTTCCAGCGCGCCATGAGGACGGCGCGGTCGTCGAGCTGGATGTCGTAGAGGTCGCCTTCGGCGAACTTGGGCTTGGCGCGCAGGTCGTTGCGGATCTGCTGGCCACGCGCGCCGAGGTCGTAGCCGCCGGTGCCGAGCAAGGCCAGGTTGGCGCCGCCGACGAGGCGGTTGTTGGCGCTCCACAGGCGCGCGTCGGCCGGGTTGACGACGCGCGGCCACGCGTCGTGTGCGCCGAGCCAGCCGTCCCAGCCATTGGCGCCGGTGCTCCAGTCCTGCGGCACGTTCATGTCGACGCCTTCGGCGTAGTGGCGGCGCGGGATCGGGCCGATGATGGACCAGGCGATGCGACCGGTCGAATCGCCGACCATCAGGTTCTGCGCCGGCATGCCCGCGCCGACCGCCGCGGCGAGCGCCTCGTCGATATTGGCAGCGCGCTCCATCTTCTGCAGGTTGATGTTCAGGCCCGCCACGTCATGGGCGACCCAGCGCAGCGCGTAGTGATCGAAGGGCTTGGCCATGATGGGGCCCCACTCGGTCTCGCGCACTTCGTAGTCGACGCCCGGGCCGCCGGCCACGTCGATGTGTTCCTTGTGGACGACGACGGGCTTCGGCCCCTGCGGCGTCATGTAGTGCGAGCCGTCGGCATCGAGCTTGAGCGCGATGACGTCGGTCCATTGCGCCGTGCTGTTCGTGAAGCCCCAGGCCACGTGGCCGTTCGAGCCGGCCACCACCGCCGGCATGCCCGGCAGCGTCACGCCTGCGACCATGCGCTGCACGCCGGTCTCGTCGGTCCAGCGCAGCTGCGCCTTGAACCAGATGCCCGGCACGCTGATGGTGAGGTGCATGTCGTTGGCGACGATGGCGTCGCCGTCGGCCGTCAACGCGCCGCCAACGGCGAAATTGTTCGAGCCGATGATGCGGCCGTCCGGCAGGTGGCAATCCGCGCAGGCCTGCTTGACGGCGGCCAGCGGCCAGGGCTGGGCGGGCACCGGGACGGCGTCCGGCACGCTGCCGTCGACGGCGGCGGACCAGTCCACGCTGTGCTGGGTCAGGAAGCTGTACCAATCGGCCGGCACGTGATCCTTGAGCACGCCCATGGCGAGCTCGTCGCGGCCTTCGCTGCCTTGCAGGTCCAGATACATGCTGAGCACGGCCAGCAGCGAATCGCTGGGCTGCCAGGGCTTGGGCGCCTGGCGCAGCAAGCCGTACTCGAAGGGCCGCGCGGCCAATGCGCCAAGGCCGGCGTTGACGCCGTCGGCATAGGCCTGCAGCAGCGCCTGCTGTTCCTTGGGCAAGGCGGCCAGCGCCTGCTCGGCGCGCCAGCGGAAGCGGTTCTGGCGGCGCGCTTCGTCGCGCGGCACTACCGCGGCGCCGACCAGCGCCGCGAGCTCACCGGCCGAATTGCGGCGCAGCAGGTCCATCTGGAAGAAGCGCTCCTGCCCGTGCACGAAGCCCAGCGCGCGCGCCGCGTCGAGGCGGTTGGCCGCGGTGATGGAGACGTAGCCGGTAGCGTCGCGCGTCACCGTGACCGGGGCGCTGACGCCGATCTTCGACTGACCGTCGAGCTGCGCCAGGCTGCCGCGCAGGAACAGGAAGATGCCAAGAACGAGCAGCGCGATCAGCGCGACCAGGACGACGAGCAGGCGGCGGACGAATTTCATCGGGCACGGAAAGGGTAGCGAGGGCTCGGATTGTGAGTGCCGCCGCCCTGCCCGCCCGTCAGCAGCTTCCCGGATACGACGCGCCGCCAGCCCTGGCTCAGAAGGTGCCCGGGAAGGCGCCGCCGTCGAGCAGGATGTTCTGGCCCGTCAGGAAGCCGCTCTGCGTGGCGCAGAGCATGGCGCACATCGCGCCGAACTCGGCCGGTGTGCCCAGGCGCCGCGCGGGCACGGCGCCGATGCGCTTGCTCGTGTGCTCCTCGACCGAGATGCCCGCGGCCTTGGCGCCGGCAGCCAGGGTCTTCTGGATGCGCTCGGTATCGAAGCTGCCCGGCATCAGGTTGTTGATCGTGACGTTGCGCGAGGCCAGGCGCGGCTGGCGCGCGAGCCCGGCGACAAAACCCGTCAGGCCCGAGCGCGCGCCGTTGGAGAGCCCCAGCACCTCGACCGGCGCCTTGACCGCGCCCGAGGTGATGTTGACGACGCGGCCGAAGCCGCGCTCGGCCATGGCGTCGACGGTGGCCTTCATCAGCTCGATCGGCGTCAGCATGTTGGCGTCCAGCGCGGCGATCCACTGCTCGCGGCCCCAGTCGCGGAAATCGCCCGGCGGCGGTCCGCCGGCGTTGTTGACGAGGATGTCGACCTGCGGACAGGCCGCCAGCGCCGCGGCGCGGCCTTCGGGCGTGGTGATGTCGCCGCAGACGGTGCGCACCTCGACGCCGTGGGCGCGCAGGGCCGTGGCCGTCGCTTCGAGCGCTTCCGCGCCGCGTGCCGTGATGACGAGGTTGACACCTTCGGCGGCGAGCGCCTCGGCGCAGCCGCGCCCCAATCCCTTGCTCGCCGCGCAGACGAGCGCCCAGCGGCCTTTCAATCCGAGATCCATGTGATCACCTCCGTCGCACCAAGAACCAGATGCCCATCATGCCTGCGCCCGCGGGCGCCGTTGTGCCCGGGCCGCACGGCGTGCGCGTGATGAGCACAAATCGGCGCTTCGCCCGGGGCCGGGAGATCGTGCCACGGCCTTGACCCTACACTCGGCCCCAGTCCAACTGCACCGCTGCGGCATGAACATCATCCGGCGAACTTCGCTGCGCTTGGCCGTGGTACTGGCCCTGCTCGTGGGCCTGCTGCTGCCGACGGCGGGTGTGCTGCTCTACGACATGCAGACCACGCGCCGCCTGGCCATGGAGGACCTCAGGCGCGACCTCTCGCGCAGCAGCGAGGTCATGGCGCTGTCGCTGGCCGAGCCGGTCTGGCAGGTTTCGCCGGACCTGGCGGAACCGATGATCAAGGCGCAGTTCGACGATCCGCGCTTCGTGGCCGTGACTGTGCACGACGCGTCGTCCAAGCAGGCCTTCCTGACCTACAGCCGGCTCGAGCGCGCCGGCGAGGAAAGCCTCACGCTGACGCAACTGCACCCGATCCTGCGCGACGGCCGCCAGATCGCCCAACTCAGCGTGACCATGAGCGCCGAGCCCATCGTCGCCGCCAAGCGCGCCGAAATCGCGGACACGCTGTGGCGCAGCCTGCTGACGCTGACGCTGTCGTCGGTGCTGATCATCTGGGTGATGCAGGTCTGCGCGCTGCGCCCGATGACGCGCCTGACGCAGGCCGCCGAGGCGCTCGCCGCGGGCCGCCTCGGCGAGCCGGTGGACCCGAGCGGCACCGACGAGATCTCGCGCGTCGGCATGGCCATGGAGCGCATGCGCCAGGCCCTGCTCGCCGCCTTCGACGCCTTGCGCCAGCACGCCAACACGCTGGAAGAAACCGTCGAGCAGCGCACCGCCGAGCTCAAGCATTCCAACGAGGAGCTCAGTGAAGCGCTGACACACCTGCGCACGGCGCAGGCGGAGCTGGTCGAGTCCGAGAAGCTCGCCTCGCTGGGCCGGCTGGTGGCCGGCGTCGCGCACGAGCTCAACACGCCGCTGGGCAACTCGCTGACCGTCGTCTCGGCGCTCGAGGAACGCTACCGCCAGCTCGAGGACATGCTGGCGAACAACACGCCGATGCGCCGCAGCACGCTCGAAGAGCTGGTGCGCGACACGCGCCGCGGCCAGGACATCCTGCAGCGCAATGTGCAGAAGGCCGCCGACCTCGTGCGCGACTTCAAGCAGGTCTCGATCGACCAGACGACCGACCTGCGCCGCGACTTCACGCTCGACAGCGTCGTCAAGGACGTGCTGATCATGGTCGAGCCGCGCTTCAAGCACACGCCCTATCGCATCGACACGGAGCTCCAGCCCGAGCTGATGATGAGCAGCTATCCCGGCTCGCTCGGACAGGTGCTGACCAATCTGCTGATGAACACCCTGGTTCACGCCTTCGAGAACCGCCCCGAAGGCCGCGTGTTCGTGCGCTGCGCCGCGGCCGGGCAGGACGAGGTCGTGCTCTCGGTCACCGACGACGGCTGCGGCATGGACGAGAACGTGCGCCGGCGCATCTTCGATCCCTTCTTCACGACCAAGCTGGGCACCGGCGGCTCGGGCCTGGGCATGCACATCGTGCACAACATCGTCGTGAACGTGCTGGGCGGCCAGATCGAGGTCAACTCGATGGTCGACAAGGGCACGACCATGCTCATCCACCTGCCGCGCCGCGCGCCCGTGCGCGCCGTCGGCGAAGAGATGGCCAGCATGTCGACCTGAGCGGTCTTGAAGCGCCCAACGAAAAGGCGGCCCGCGGGCCGCCTTTGTTCTTGCTTGAGCGCGCGCTCAGTCGTGCTGGTAGATGTCGACGTCCTTGGTCTCCTTGACGAACAGCATGCCGATCACGAAGGTGATGCCGGCAAACACGACGGGATACCACAGGCCGTTATACATATTGCCGGTCTCGAGCACGATGGCCGCGCCGGTGGCGGGGAGCAGGCCGCCGAACCAGCCGTTGCCGATGTGGTACGGCAGGCTCATCGAGGTGTAGCGGATGCGGGTCGGGAAGAGCTCGACAAGCATTGCCGCGATCGGGCCGTAGACCATGGTGACCAGGATCATCATGATCGCCAGCAGCAGCACGACCATCGGCTTGTTCATCTTGGCCGGGTCGGCCTTGGTCGGGTAGCCGTGCTCCTTGAGCGCCGCCGACAGATCCTTCTTGAACGCGCCGGCCTTGGCCTTGGCGTCGTCGGGCGTGAGGCCGACAGAGGTATAGGACGGGATGACCTTGTCGCCGATGGTGATCGTGGCCGCGCCGGTGCCAGGCGCGTTGTCATAGCTGACGGACGCCGCGCTCAGCGCCTGCTTGGCGATGTCGCAGGAACTCACGAACTTGGACTTGGCCGTACCGGTCGGGTCGAACTGGAACGAGCATTCGTTCGGGTCCGCGGTGATGGTCACGTGCGACGAGGCCTGCGCGGCGGCGAGGTCCGGGTTCGCGGCCTGGGTCAGCGCCTTGAACAGCGGGAAGTAGATCAGCGCCGCGATCAGGCAGCCGGCCATGATGATCGGCTTGCGGCCGATGCGGTCGGACAGCGAGCCGAAGACGATGAAGAACGGCGTGCCGATCGCCAGGGCGATGGCCAGCAGCGTCTCGGCCGTCTCGCCGTCCATCTGCAGCGGCCCCTTCATGAAGAACAGCGCATAGAACTGGCCCGTGTACCAGACCACGGCCTGGCCCATCGTCAGGCCCAGCAGCGACAGGATGACGATCTTGAGGTTGCCCCAGCGCGCGAACGACTCGGTCAAGGGTGCCTTGGAGGTCTTGCCCTCGGCCTTCATCTTCTGGAAGGCCGGCGACTCGTTCATCTGCATGCGGATGTAGACGCTGACGGCCAGCAGCAGCGCCGAGACCAGGAAGGGCACGCGCCAGCCCCAGTCGCCGAAGGCATCGGCGCTCATCGCATTGCGGGCGAAGAGGATGACCAGCAGGGACAGGAACAGCCCCAACGTCGCCGTGGTCTGGATCCACGCGGTGTAGGCGCCGCGCTTGCCGTGCGGGGCGTGCTCGGCCACGTAGGTCGCCGCGCCGCCATACTCGCCGCCCAGCGCCAGGCCCTGCAGGATGCGCAGGCTGATCAGGATGGCCGGGGCTGCCGCGCCGATCGTCGCGTAGCCGGGCAGACAGCCGACCAGGAAGGTCGACAAGCCCATGATCAGGATGGTCACGAGGAAGGTGTACTTGCGACCGATCATGTCGCCCAATCGGCCGAACACCAGTGCACCGAAGGGCCGCACGATGAAGCCGGCCGCAAAGGCCAGCAGCACGACGATCATCTGGCTGCTCTTGTCGAGCTGGGTGAAGAACTGCTTGCCGATGTAGCCGGCCAGCGAGCCGTACAGGTAGAAGTCGTACCACTCGAACACCGTGCCCAGTGACGAAGCGAAGATGACTCTCCGCTCCTCCGACGTCATGGGGCCGGGTGCCGCCGCGGTCGCGTGTGCCATCGCAGTTGCCATTCCTTGTCTCCGTTGAAGTAGTCGCCGCCCGGTGCGCGGACGGTCCGTCTGGGTCCGCCAGGGGACCAGCGCGACTATTCGCCTGACGACTGACCCAGCTCTGACGTGAGACTGAATGAATGCTGACGACTTGAGTGGCAACCCTCAGTCGTCATTCCATGATGCGGAATCAAGCCAGCGTACCGGGAAAGCCCCGAGCCGCGTTAGCGCGCGGGCGTTTCGAGCGCGAGCCAGCGCGTCAGCGACTCGCGCCGCGCGGGCAGGCGTGCGAGCACTTCGCGCTTGGCTTCATCATCGAGGCGAGACCAGGCCGCGATCTCGTCGAGGCTGCGCACGCAACCCTCGCACCAGCCCGTGCCCGCATGGATGCGGCAGACGTTGATGCAGGGCGAGGCGACGGGGTGCTGGGTCATGGAGGCATTGTGCCGCGTGCCATCAATGGAAAGAGGCCCTCGCGGGGCCTCTTCCAGTGGTGCGTGCGGCGCGCTTATTCGGCCGTGCCGGTTTCCGCCCTGCGCACCTGGGCCGGCGTGGCCACCGGCAAGCGACGTTGCGGGTCTTCGCTGTTGAGCTTGGCGAACTCGCCGTTGTACTCGGCGGCGACCACGGCGTTCCTGACTTCGGCGCGCGTCAGCGAGGGCGCAGCCGGCGCGACGACATCACTGAAATCGGCGGCCGGACGGTAGGCAGGGATCTCGCCCTTGGCACGCGCTTCGGCCAGTTGCGCCTTCACTTCGGCGCGGGTCAGGCCGGTTTGCGTGGCCGTGGTGTCGGCCTGGGCAGCGGCACTGATCAGCAGGCCGGCAGCTAGCGTGGCGACGATGGCGGTAATCGCGGTGATGTTCAGCTTCTTCATGGCGTTTCCTTTCAGGCTCTGCTTGGGTGTCCGGTGGAGCAGCGTGGTGGTTGCTGCATCCATGTCCGCTACTGTAGGCAAGCAGGCCTAGGGGAAACACCAGGGAAACTGGAAGTCACCATTCCATGGATTTGAATAGTCGATCAGCCGCGCTGCCAGGCGATGGCGAAGAAACCGTCCGTCTGATGCCGGTGCGGCCACAGGCGCAGCATGCCGTCTTCGGTGAGGCTGGCGGCATCGGCGACCTGGGCCTTATCCAGCAGCTCGGCCGCGTCGAGGCGCTTGAACTGCGGATGTGCCGCTTCGAAAGTCCGAGCCACGCCTTCGTTCTCGGCGTCGAGCAGGCTGCAGGTCGCGTAGACGAGCCGGCCGCCCTCCTTCACCATGCGCGCCGCGCTGGCCAGGATAGCGCCCTGCTTGGCGACGAGTTCTTCGACGCCCTGTGGCGTCTGGCGCCACTTGAGGTCCGGATTGCGGCGCAGCGTGCCCAGGCCCGAGCACGGGGCGTCAACGAGCACGCGGTCGATCTTGCCGGCGAGGCGCTTGACGCGGTCGTCCCGCTCGTGGGCGATCTGGGCCGGATAGACGTTGGACAGGCCGCTGCGCGCCAGCCGCGGCTTGAGCGCGTCGAGGCGATGGCCCGAGACGTCGAAGGCGTAGAGCCGCCCGGTGTTGCGCATGGCGGCGCCGAGCGCGAGCGTCTTGCCGCCGGCGCCGGCACAGAAGTCGACGACCATCTCGCCGCGCTTGGCGTCGACGAGCAGCGCGAGCAGCTGGCTGCCTTCGTCCTGCACCTCAACCCCGCCGCTGGTGAACAGCTCGAGCTTGTTGAGCGGCGGCTTGCCCGGCACGCGCAGGCCCCAGGGCGAGTGCGGCGTCGGCGTGCTCTGGATACCGGCTGCAGCCAGCGCCGCCTGCGCCTCGTCGCGCTTGGCCTTGAGGAGGTTGACGCGCAGGTCCAGCGGCGCCACCTCGTTGAGGCTGGCCGCCAGGCGCCAGAACTCGTCGTCGCCGAGGCGCTCCTGCAGCGGCGCGGCCAGCCAGTCCGGCAGGTTGTGGCGCAGCCTGGGTGCCAGCGTGCTGCGGTCGATGGTGGCCTGCTGGGCCAGCCAGTCGCGCTCCTCGGGCGTCAGCGCCTTGAGGAAGGGCTCGCGCTGGCCTTGCCAGGCAAGCAGCGCCAGGCGGCGCTCCATCGGGCCGCGGCCGGACTGCGCCAGGTGCTGGAAGAGCAGCCGCTCGCGCAGGACGGCGTAGGTGGTTTCGGCGAGCGCATGGCGTTCGCGTGAACCCAGCTGCTTGTTCTTGCGGAAAAAGGCGGAAACGACGGCGTCGGAAGGCGCGTCGAGCTTGAGCACCTGCTTGAGCAGCTCGGTGCCCAGCTCCAGAAGGGCTTGGGGATGCATGGGCGCGATTATCCGCGCCGCACGGCTCGCGCCTGTGGGCGCCTCAGCTCGTCGCGCCGGCGCGCCAGGCTGAGAAGCGCAACTCGCCGCCTCGCTGCGTCATCTGGCTGACCGCCAGCACGGCCTGCGTGCGCGAACTCACGCCGAGCGCCTTCATCACCGCGGCGACGTGGTCCTTGACCGTCTCGACGGAGACGCCGAGCTCGCGCGCGATCAGCTTGTTGGGCTTGCCCTGCAGCAGCAGCGCCAGCACGTCGGTCTGGCGGGGCGTCAGCGAGAGGCTTTCGATCGCCTCGGGCATGGTCTGGAAGCCCTCGGAGCGCGCCATGGTGGCGATGCTCGGCGCCGCGGCTCCACCTGCTTGCGCGGCCTCACGCGGCGGCGCAGCATCGCTGCCCAGGCTCAGTGCAGGAACGTAGATGCCGCCCGACATCACAAGGCGCAAGGCGTCCAGCAGCACCTCGGTGTTGGCACGCTTGGGCACAAAGCCCATGGCACCCTGGTCGATCGCGCGGATCACGTCGGACGCGCGGTCCGAGGCCGAGACCACCACGACCGGCAGCGCCGGATAGCTGCTGCGCAATTCGGTCAAGAGCTCGAAGCCGTCGGCATCGCCGAGGTGAAGGTCGAGCAGCACCAGGCCGAGATCGTCGCGTGCCACCAACAGGCGGCGAGCAGCCTGGGCGCTGTCGGCCGTGACGACTTCGACCACCTCTTCCAGGCTGGCCACCACGGCCTGCAGCGCCGAGAGGATCAGCGGGTGGTCGTCGATCAGAAGAACTTTCACGCGACCTCCCCGGTCGTCCCCTTTATATTGGGCCGGATGATACGACCCTCGCACACCAGGGTGGCATCAGGGCTGCTACGGGATCATCCAATCAGCTGAGCAGCCAGCGCGTGATCGGCTCCCACTGCGCCAGGTCGCGCTCGACGCGGCTCGGCGCCACGTCCCACAGCGTCAGGCCTCGGGCGGCAAGTTGGACGTAGTTTTGCGTGTCGCGCACCAGGCCCAGCACCGGCACGCCGAGCTCGCCGAGGAACTGATGCAGCTGCGCCACGGACAGCAGCCCCTCGCGGGCGCGCATGCCGACGATGCCGACCTGCGGCTTGCGGCCGGTCTCGCGCTCGAGCCCGCGCAGCTCCTGGATGAAGTCGAAGGTCGCCTGGATGTCAAAGAGACTGGGCTGCAGCGGCACGACGATGCGGTCGGCCAGTTGATGAATGACGCCAAGCTTCTTGCCGTGCAGGCCGGCCGGCGTATCCATCACGACATGGCTGACACCCTTGGGCGGCCGCACCACGTCCTTGTCGACATCCCAGCCTTCGATGCGCGGCAGGGTGTCGGGTCGCAGCGCCAGCCAGCGCCGCGCCGATTGCTGGCGATCGACGTCGCCCAGCATGACGCGGTGGCCGGCGTTGGCCAGGAAGCCGGCGATATTGCTGGCCAGGGTGCTCTTGCCGACCCCTCCCTTCGGGTTGGCGACGACGATCACGGGCATGCGATCTCCTCTGATGGCGCGAAGCGGCGGCCATTATCACCAGCGCGGGCGGCATCGTCGGCCAAGCGTCGGCGCACCGCCACAAGTCCGCTACGCTCGCGTCCATGAGCGATCGCCTGATTCTTGCCGCCCATCCCGACCTGGCCGACAGCCGCGTCACGCGCACGCTCGTCGGCGCGGCACGCGCCCTGCCCGGCGTCGAGCTGCGCGACCTCTACGACCTCTACCCGGACTATCTGATCGACGTCGAGGCCGAGCAGGCCGCGCTCGAGCCGGCGCGCCTCGTCGTGCTGCTGCACCCGCTGCACTGGTGGAGCATGCCGGCGCTGCTCAAGCTCTGGATCGACGAAGTGCTGCGCTTCGGCTGGGCCTACGGCGCGGCCGGCCAGAGCGCCGCGCTCGCGGGCAAGGACCTGTGGCTCGTCACCTCGACCGGCAGCAGCGCCGCCAGCTATGCGCCGGACGGGCTGCAGCGGCACGCGCTCGACGCCTTCCTGCTGCCGTACGTCGAAATGGCCCGGCTGTGCGGCATGCGCTGGCTGCCGCCGCTGGTGCTGCACGACGCGCACCGCGCCGACGCCGCAGCACTGCGCGACCACGCCGACACCTTCACCGCGCGGCTGCGCGACTGGCCGGCCTGGGCCTCGGGCGGCGCGCCCGCCTCGGCAGCGCTCGAACTCGACGACCGGCCGGCCTCTTTCTCTCCCTACGATCCCAGCTGAGACCGCCATGCACGACTGGCTCCACCTGCCCCTGGTGTTCCTGGCCGCGGCCGTCGTCGTCGTGCCGCTGGCGCGCTGGCTGCGCCTGGGCGCCATCCTCGGCTACCTCGTCGCCGGCGTCGTCATCGGCCCGCCGCTGCTTGGCGTGATCGAGTCGCCCGAGACGGTCCTGCAGTTCGCCGAGTTCGGCGTCGTGCTGATGATGTTCCTGGTCGGGCTGGAGCTCGAGCCCAAGCGCCTGTGGCAGATGCGCCGGCCGATCTTCGGCTGGGGCAGCGTCCAGCTGTTCGGCTCCACCGCCCTGCTGATGCTGCCGGCGCTGGCGCTGGGGTGGTCATGGCAGCTCGCGCTCGTGGCGAGCCTGGGCCTGGCGATGTCCTCGACCGCCGTGGCCATGGCCGTGCTGGCGGAGCGCAACCTCGCGCGCACGACGGCCGGCGAAAGCGTCGTCAGCGTCTCGCTGCTGCAGGACATCGCGGCCATTCCCATCCTCGGCCTCGTGCCCGTCATCGCCATGGGCACGCCGGCCCACGCGCCGAGCGGCTTGCAGCAGCTGCTCGAAGCACTGCGCGTGCTCGCCATCATGGCCGGCTTCGTGTTCGGCGGCCGCCTGCTGCTGCGCCCGGCCCTGCGCTGGATCGCTCGCAGCGGCATGCCCGAGATCTTCACGGCCGCGGCGCTGCTGCTCGTCGTCGGCACGGCGGCGCTGATGGAGAAGCTCGGCCTGTCGGCGGCGCTCGGCGCCTTCCTGGCCGGCGTGCTGCTGGCCGAAAGCGAATACCGCCACGAACTCGAGACCGACCTCGAACCCTTCCGCGGCCTGCTGATGGGCCTGTTCTTCATCGCCGTCGGCATGGGGCTGGACCTGCATGTGTTCGTGCGCAAGCCGCTGCTGGTCATGGCCCTGCTCTTCGCGCTGCTCGCCGTCAAGGGCTGCCTGCTCGCCGCCATGGCGCGCTGGATGCGCATCGCGCGGCGCGAGCGGCCGGTCTTCGTCATCCTGCTGGCGCAGGGCGGCGAGTTCGGCTTCGTCGTCTTCCAGCTCGCCGCGCAGGGCGGGCTGCTGCACGCGCAGCTGCATTCGGCGCTGGTCGCGGCCGTGGCGATCTCGCTGGCCCTGACGCCGGGCCTGCTGGCCGCCGCCGAAGCGCGCGTCGCACTCAAGCTCAAGCGCCGTGGCGCGGCCAGCGCGCCGACCTTGCAGGAAGAGCAGGACAGCCCGGTCATCCTCGCCGGCTTCGGCCGCTACGGCCAGATCGTCGGCCGCATGCTCTACGCCAACGGCATCGAGCCCACGGTGCTCGACCACGATGCCGAGGCCATCGCCTCGCTCAATCGCTTTGGCTGGCGCGTCCACTACGGCGACGCCACGCGCCTGGACCTGCTGCGCACGGCCGGCGCGGCGCGGGCGCGCGTGCTCGTCGTCGCCGTCGACGACATCGCCCAGAGCATGACCATCGTGGAGCTCGCGCGCGAGCATTTCCCGCAGCTCGCCATCGTGGCGCGGGCGCGCAATGTCTCGCACTACTACCGACTGCGCGACGCGGGCGTGACGCTGATCGAGCGCGAGACCTTCGACTCCGCCCTGATGAGCGGGCGCAGCGTGCTGGAGCTGCTCGGCATGGAGCGCCACGCCGCGCGCAAGCTGGCCTGGCGCTTCCGCAGCCACAGCATCCAGCAGCTCGAGACCATGATGCCGCTGCGCGCCAATACCGACGCGCTCGTCGCCGCGGCAACGGCCGGGCGCCAGCAGTTCGAGCAGCTGATGGCGCAGGAACGGGCGCATGCGCAGGCCCGGCGCAACGGCAGTTCCGGCAATGACGGCGACGACGGCGAGAGCCCCGACGCCAGCACGCCCTGAGCCGCTCGCCGACAATCACGCCATGTTCGCCCCGAGCCAAATCGAAGTCCGGCGCTTCTTCTGCGCCACCTACCGCAAATGGCGTGACGGCGCGCCGCTGATCCCGATGGAATCGATCGCGGCCGACTGGATCGCCGAGCATCCGGAGTACCACGCCGAACTCGCCGACGAGGAGGCCGCCGTCGCCGCGGTTTACACGGTCGAGGACGGCCGCACCAACCCCTTCCTGCACCTCTCGATGCACCTGACGATCGCCGAGCAGCTGGCCATCGACCAGCCGGCTGGCGTGCGCCAGGCGATCGAGCTGCTGGCGGCGCGCCGCAATTCGCTGCACGAGGCCCATCACGTCGCCATGGAGGCGCTCGGCGAGATGATCTGGACCTCGCAGCGCAGCGGCCTGCCGCCCGACGGCCAC